>Ga0123342_1005089_pt1 | contig 19429 bp, 13 predicted proteins | sample Turbeawhitnodule_FD_89960 | JGI IMG/M metagenome (GOLD analysis project Ga0123342, IMG submission 89960) | Root nodule microbial communities of legume samples collected from Mexico - Turtle bean Mexico white nodule | ecosystem: Host-associated > Plants > Roots > Nodule | place: Mexico: Nepantla... | reverse complement strand
TTTTTTTTTTTTTTTTTTTTTTTTTTTTTTTTTTTTTTTTTTTTTTTTTTTTTTTTTTTTATATATAATATTTTAAAAAATTTTTTTTTTTTTTTTTTTTTTTTTTTTTATAATAAAATTTTTTTATTTTTTTTTTTATTTTTTTTTTTTTTTTTTTTTTTTTTGGTTATCCTGTATTTGTTGGAAATAACAGTGTCATTGGAACTCCAATAATCACAACCTTCGTTGAACTTGGTGTATAAGAACTGCTGCACTTCTACCTTTTCTTAGTGCCATTTTTCTTTCAGAATAACCTTTCACTTCTTATGTCTTTTGATTTGGTTTGCACTCTTATTTGACTTTATTTTTTTCACCTCTTCTCTTCTTTTACTTCCTTCAAATACTATCTTGATCAATGAGATTCCTCCATATGTATGATATGTTTTTGAAGGAAAATTTTATAATAGTTAACTAGATCTTTGTATTTGTGATTTAAAAAAAAACCTTGTTAAGGTAGTTTTTTATTTTATTTTAGAAAATTATATGGTTCTAAATTTAAAAATTATTTTAAAAAGTAAGAGTTGTATCGGTTCATGTCAGTAAAATACATGGATTATTACCATTGGTAAGTTAATCCTTAGGTTGTAGTGGTCCAAACCCGAATGAAAACTTGAAAATGAAAATTAGTCAAATTGGTGTGACTCATTGCTAATTTATTGGTCTAATTGCGGATTAGTTTAACTATTCCATTTGTTTTTATTATGGTTGAATTTTGATCCAAATTGTGTTTGAATTTGCTACTGAACATCCTTTAGCTCAAAGTAGGTCAATCCAAGGTTTTCTTTAACATACAATCCCTGAAGTTCCCCATTTTCTTATTTGTTTTTGGCTTTGTGGCTTCCATAATTACTTGGTGGATCTTCAGTAATATCTTCACAGACAAACTCGATATAATTAGCATAATTCGTAGAAATTTTGTCAATATTATTCAATTTAAATATTTTTATTAATTTTGTCTTCTAAAATAGGATTTTACATTGATATCACGAATTATTGAAATAAAGATAATGATGACTCTATGTAAAACTATCCAAGATAATTGTCTTGTGACTTTGTCAGATTTTATATCTTTAAATATTGATTAAATTAATATATATTTATATTATAATTGAAATGCTATTAGTTATTATTATTTTTTATATATTAGGTATTTATCAAGAAAATGTTTCTAAAGATAAAATAAATTATCAATATCAAACGAATAATGTTATTTAATTTTTTATTATGTCTCCTTTTATGACTAAGAACAAATGATACTATAATGTTTAAGTAGTTTTAATCTTTAAACTTTGTTGTTTACATTAGTTTACCTTGAAATTATGGACTTTGTTCCTTTTAACAATGTTAGATTCAATTATAAATTCCAAAATTTTAAAATCTTTGACTTTTATATTTTTCAGTTGTTTCAAGATTTATCTGCTTTAAAAAAATCAAATCATTAAAACACAATCTATTTAAAAAACATAAAAAATAAATTAATAAGAATTTATAGTAATGGGAGTTTGAAAAAACCTTAAAAAAAGTAACCTAGGTTTAGAAACCGCGAATTTGGAAATAGCAGGAAATATATTAAAATAGCCACCTCAATTCAATCACCACTTAGTAGTAAGCCAGGACCAAGACTTCAACTTTTTATTTTTGTTAAGAATCTTCAACTTCCAGTTTTCGTTTTCCCTATTTCTTCATTCTATCTCTGCGTTGCTTTGTTTTTATTTGGTTTCTACTTTTATTTTCCCTTTTTCTTTACCTTCCTTTCCTTTTCTGTTACCTGTTCATTGACACTTCTATACCATTTACATGATGTGCCATATTTTGAAACCTTATTTATAGTTGTTTTTCCACTAAAGAGGGAACTAGATAAATGATGATAACTGTGCGATTATCTTGGTGAGAGTATAATGTATAACAGTTTTACACCGCTATCCAATCACATCTTATTACAACATAACTTTTAATAAAATTATCATAAAATTTTAAATAAAAAGATATACATAGTTATTTGTGATTAGATAGCAATATAAAAGTGTATTACACTGTTACTATACATTTTTTTTTTTCATGTATAAATATGTATATATTGATACATGGAAAAGTCTGCATAATCTAATGCAAAGAAAGAAATGCTTGCACTTAACAAGTTATATGTCATACTACCTTTCCTTAGAAAAACGTTTGTGTATGATTATCTCAGTGTTGTTATTTCATACATTCTTACAAAAGAAATGTGCAAATGATGCATAAAATGTTGAAAGAAATGCTCAAATTAAATCACAAAAGCCGAAAAATTCTTCACATGCTGTGTACTCTTTGATCCCTTCAAGATAAAATTCTTTAGCTCCACCATAAGATAAGCACCCTTCCCAATATACCTTGGTGCTTAAGCTTTCTTTTTCTTCTGTTTTCTTTCTATTTTCAAAAGAAGTTGGGTTGCTGTCACACCCTTGACATATTTCTGTTCCATTGCCTCCACTACAACTTGTGTTGTGCTCTCTTTCTTCACTGATCTCCATGTCTAAGCATTCTTCATTTGGTGGTTCCTCCTCCACTTTTGTCTGTGTTACTTCTGAAACATTCGAGTTTTCTGATGAAAACTCCTCCTTTACATATATGTTACTGCAATCTACCACAGATTGCAGTGCAGAGACAACCTGCAATTTATCAAGCCAATTATATGAATCAAATGAAGTATGATCAACATACTACGAATAAAATGATTATCTCACACCTGTGTGAAGGGTGTGCCAAAGAGGGAAAAAAAGGAAATAAGGAAGAGAGGGAAAATAAGCAATGTAATGACAAAAAAAATAGAGAAGTGAGTATTCACCAATGTAAAAGATCAAGCTCAAATGATTCATATTCAATCAGCAATCAACTTAATCTCTAATGAGAAAAACAAAAAGTAATCAACTTAATCGTATACATTCTTATCATAGTGAAAGGTTATTACTGACTTCACATTCTTCTCATAGTTTAGAAGTAACCTTTTTCATTGTCCTGGGACTCTAGCATGACTTGTGATGAAGATTGATCTACTATCAACTACTGATCTTCCTTCCATCAAATTGAACACAAACAAACTCATTTTTTGTTGTTTTAGTGATTTATTAACCTATCTCTCATTGAATTAAGGGAAATGTTAAAAACACATTCTTTTGAACAAACTATGTCTCATAAGTTGAATTTTTTTGGATATGACAAAATCAAACCCAAATCTACGTCTAATTTAGTGACTAGATTTTATAGTTTTTTACAAATTTTAGCCCATAAAATAAAAGAAGATTGTTAGAGATTCCACGTTGCCTAGAGATAAAGATATTTTCATAGTATATAAATAAATGTAAATCTCAACTTATAAGTCGGTTAACTTAAGTTAATTAAACTTAAAGTTCACTTCTTAATATGGTATTAGAGCCATTTGTTAACTTGATTTAAAACTTATCATAGTGAGAGTTTGTTAACCTTATCAGGTCATCTGCTACAACCGCTATTAAAATGTATGTTTTTGACACTCGAGCTTACAAATAACTTGTAAAACTTAAAAATTTAACTCTTCCCTTTGTGTAAATCTTACCGTATTCATTGTGAATCTTTCTTTTGGATTCTTTCTCAGACAATTTTCTATTACGTGGACCAATGAAACTAGTTCTTGTTCATTATAGGAGCTGCTGACTTTGGGATCCACCAACTGTAGAAACTTTCGTCCTTCAAGAAGTGACCTTATCTGTGAAGGAATAAAATCAATACAATGTAACAGTCCGGTTATATAATTGAAAAAAAAAAAGTAATGTAAGAAAAATGCTCAGTTTCCTATCATTAGGACATGTGGTTTCAATTAATAGAAATTGTTGAAGCCTAACAATGCACAGCACAGTAGTAAAGATAATATAGGTTATGGAATAGGTTTACAAGTAGATTCTTAAGGTTATAAGAAAACTCCTAAAGCAAGAAATGACTAAGAGGACCAGAAGATTCAGAAAACAAATTTAGACATGCTCCTCCAACCAATCTACTATCAAGTTTCAATACCTGAATTTGCTATTGGCAGAAAATGTGATGGATGTAAATACATTCCGGTTACTACTGTTAAACATTAAACTCAAAGCCATCATCACTTTTGTTTTCCATGAAAATTTGAATAGCCAATAAATTACCAATTCTGGTTTTGAACGCTACTTATAGTATAGCTGTTATCAGATCACTGGTGAGTTCAATAATATTGTGAGACTATTTAAATACATTGTACTCCATTTGAATTATTTGTCTACAAATACACGTATAAAGGCTAACTGTTATAGGATATATGTGTTTTAAAAATGACTTTTGCTCTATAAACTGAAGTACACATAATGAATGGATATTTTCAGAATTCTCAGGAATATTTACTCCCAGATAGATGAAATATGAACAATAAGAACAGTAACACCAAAATTGTTTTCATATATGGTTGGACTATAATAAAGAAATGTGAATTTGTTGCTTTCTTATAATCCTAATCAATTGCAGTATCATATAGTTTATAGAAATAAAATCATATGGCTCTTACACATTCAGTAGGGCATCTCTGTCCTGATATTTTTTCTGTAAGCATACGGCCAGTGATCAACTCCACAAGAACTATACCAAAAGCGTATACATCTGCCTTAGTCGATAGTTTTCCACTCTCCTGACACTCTGGTGCAGTGCGTCCACAATTCCTCATACTTTTAAGTCTGCATAGATTTTTCGATTCACATCTTTCTTTTCCAAAAACAAAGTCTCCTACCTAATTCAGAAAATGGTTAGTTTGTTAAGATTTCAGGTTAGATTACTCAAATTGAAACTTGGCTTATTGAAAAAAAATATATGTTGCTTCACAGCACTAAGGTTCTCAAGTAAGTACCAGTGGTTTCAACTCATGATTTAGAAGAATGTTACTTGGTTTTATTCCTCCATGTGCTATATTATTCTCATGTAGATAGTTTAGACCACTGGCAACACCTATTGCAACTTTCACCCTTTCTCCCCAAGTCAGTGTTCTTCCATTTTCTCCTGCATGATTCAGAAAGTTTCTCTGGTATGAACATACTTTAACCAAGTCCGTGTAAATAGTACTCAAACCTCATTGAGAATAACTTTTTATAAATTTAACATTCACATTTTTATCCTTACTTGATAAGTACCGGTCAAGTGAACCGTTGCATGCCTTCTCATACACAATTAGCAGTTGACTTAATCGTATGCATGAACCCAACAGCATGATCACGTTTTCATGTCTGGCATTTATAAGCAATTCGAATTCTGACATGAACACCTTCTGCTCCTGTAAGCTTGTGAATGCATGTTGCTTAATAACTATTTCCTGGTTATTCTCTAGCTGGCCTCTGAAAGCAGGTCCATATTCACCTTCACGTAGGGAGTACTTTACTGAAAATCCTTCTGTAGAAGCTTGAAGCTCTTCATAAGTATATTTCCTTTGCAATTCACTGTTTGGCCGCCTACTTTTGCAGATTGAGCAAGCAGAAGAATTTGAACTTTCCAAAATGATTTTGCCTTCATTCCCATTCAATAAACTATCATCACAGCTTCCCTGTATTTGTTTTTCATCCTTGCTCACCTCTTGTTCTTTATCTACTTTTTTACTCATATCTTCTATGTCAAAGCTTCCCTTAACGTGCAGTTTTTCCTGGAATTGTTGGTCAGGGTTTAACTGATCAATCATGTCATTGCTGATAGCACTTACCCCGAACATATAGGGATTCCTCTGCACATCTTCTCCACCCTGTATCATCTGATCTTCATTTCTATGACCTTCCATGTGATTGGTTTTGGCTGTCAATATTGGACTGTTTTCCTGCTTGTATTGGTTTCTGTCAATCAGTTCTTGTTCCTGTTTCTTCACTTGATCAGCCTTCATTAGATCTATCATTTGGTTATTGTTAAATCTAATGAGACTCCTTGAGTTAAAAAGTTAAACAAAGATAGCAGAAACCTAACTAGTATTCTATTTAGTGATTGCATGTCTACAATTTTGTCTGTAGGAATTGATTTTGCGTATTTGTAAATAAAATAGTATTCAACAAATATGACTGGATGTTAACTTAATTGAAAATATGATTCTTTTTATCCCTGTTACTTACTTTTTGGGACAATTGTCGCAAGCTGAACAGTTCCACTTCACTAGGGGAACCTGTTACCATTTCAGCTTAGTCTTCATGGATGTTAAATTTTTCATTTGTGGGGTTGTTATTTTAATCTCTTAAATTTTAATCATGTAAAATCAATCAATTCTCAATTTATTACTTTCACCCGTATGTCTTGATTTCTACTTTCTCTATATATCTTGCCTCTTGTTGTAGTTTTCCTAGATTACCTTGTGTACTACTCATCGCAAGACCATTTAGATATGACTTTTCTAGAGAAGAATCTTCAATTACACAACACTCTTCTGATTCTCCAATGCCTTGCAAGGTAGATAGAACCTGAAATATCCCAAAGAAAACATATGTAAGTTTCAAATGATAAGCTGTTGAGAATGTATTTTATAAACTGTTTATAACACTATTCTTCCTTTCTATATTTGATTACATTGTGAACATGTCATGACTGGTTTATGTGAACTGTATACATATTCTTTACTGTAAATAAATAAAAAGTGAATACTTTTTCCCGTTGTTATCTTGGTTTTAAATTTTAATGCCATCATTATCCTTGAAATTCTGTGTATGGTTTCCTTTAGCTCTGGTGTATCAAAGAACTTCATACTTAAGGGTTGAATGAAATTTTCAGGGAAAACCATAGATGACATAAAATTGTATGCTGATGTGAAACAACTTCTCCCATACATTATAAGTGGAGTTCTTTTTATCTTGGCTTTGTCCATGTTGAACCTCAAAGTTTCCTTGTTGAAATGCTATAAAACTTTTGGTCTCTAGCATTTCAGTTTAACCTTTTAGATACATAGTTAGATCCAGCTACCATACATTATATAATTAAAATTTCAGTATATGATAATTTACAGTCTATCAAGCTCCATGTGCTTTCATTGAGAGAGAGCATGTCATAATTAGTGTCAAACAAATAATCATTCCTAAATTAATAGCCTAAACTTTTGAGAGTTGGCAATCAGTGTAGTGTCAAAACTTTCATGTCTAAGTTGTGATTGTGCTTTGAGCATGATTCAATTTGAAAACCCTTTATGGTAATTAGGATATAAATTTATTTGGAGACCTCATCTAAAATATTATGCTTTTTAGGATGACTAGTTTTCTTGACACTGACAAAATCCATCTTCTGATATTTGCTTTACTTGTCCTGCAGTTCTTTGACATATACAATTTTACTCTATAGATTGTTATTTAACTAGTAACTATCATAAGCTCCATGGACTTATTCTATACTGTACCATGAATTAGAATGTTTTCTTTTCTTCATATTCTACATCACTTAGACTTACCACATTCATTGAAAATCTATCCTTAGGATTCTTTCTGAGACACTGTTCTGTAACTTGGACCAACCATACAAGTTTTTCTTCTTCACAGGAGTTACTCATTTTCGCATCCAACAACTGTGGGTACTTCTTTCCTGTCAGTAGGGGCCTGGCCTGGAAGGGAAGACAAATACAAAGAAAGAATTTGGTATGGTGCACATAAGCAACAAAATTAGAACGCAAACATCTAAACTCCCAAACCAAATAATGACTTGAGTAGGCAATTTTTACTCCAACAACATTTGGTCCCTGAAGTTTTTGGTTTTGTGACAGTGAATGACCAATTCAAAGTGAAACATTGATGAGCAAAAACATGATGTAACACAAAGTTTGCGAATAAAGTGACCTCTACACTGTATTCACACAATGAAATATGACGAATGAAAAGAATTAGCATCCTCAACAATATATTTTCATGGCATTGCAGAGTTTAATGCTACTTTAGCAAATTATATATCTATATATGAGTGGAAACTTCGGAAAATTATGGGAGAAATTACAAGAAAAGATTTTATTTCTATTGTGAAAAGATAAGCATGCCTGAGACATATCAGAGAGGTTATATTGATAAGTATATCACAAGAAAATATAATGCCCTGATAACATTTCTTATAAACAACAAGGGAAATGAGAAGGGAAATTTCTTTCAGTTATTCCCTGACTTCTGCATTTGGAAAAAGAAACCTTATTCATTTGCATATTAAAAGAAGGATGAGCCTTTGCAAAAGGCTTTCTTCCACCTATTGGGGTCAGGGGAGGGTAGATATGTTTTGCTGATGTGGTCCTTGGATTTTTAGAGGGAAGATGGAGAAGGTGCATGCAACTATGTGTTGACATGGACTTCAAATTTTCTCATAGTTTTAGAAGCTGATAAATTGGCTAATTTGGGTGTTGATAATAAGTTAGACTTTCTATAGTACTATGTTATGCCTTCTTAGTTTGGATTTTTTCCATAACAATACCAATTTCCTTTATTCCAAGTGTTAGGTTGTGTTCCTTTTTCTTTTTGGTTTGGTCTCCCATGTTTTGTATTCCTTTCTTTCCTATTTTATGTCATATGATGATAAATGATTGGATTTTGAATCAGCCTATTGAAATGTCAAAATTCATAATAATGCCTAACTTAAGTTTATTAAAAAGAAAACATTTACACACGGAGAAACTCATCCCATTTTTTATCTTCTTATTTTTTTCTCTTCTGGAAGTCTTTATGAAAAATTTGTTCACAAAACCCTAATTTGCATATTGATATATCAACTTATTAACATGGTTCTCTTACCCAGTTAACAAGGCTTTTTCCATCTGGTAATTTGTCCGCAGCCCTCCGGCCACTGATGAGCTCCAAAAGAACCACTCCAAAGGAGTATACATCTGTCTTATTTGATAGTTTTCCATTCTCCAGATACTCAGGTGCTGCATATCCAGAATTTCTTACACTTTTATCTTTGCTGGATTTCTTTGGTCCAACTTTCTCTTGTCCGAAGTGGAAATCTCCAATCTAAATATATATACACATAAAAAATAGAAATTTGTTTCAAGATAACACAATTATACTGCACTATAACTTTAAGACAAAGAAAAGCTTCATATACACAAAGGTTCAAGTAAATACCAGTGGTTCAAACTCGTGTGTCAGAAGAATATTACTTGGTTTTATATTTCCATGGATTATGTCTTTCCCATGTAGGTACTTTAAACCTCTGGCAGTACCCATTATTACTTTCAGCCTTTGCTTCCAAGTCAATAACTGGAAACTTCCCCCTGCATAAGATTTAAATTTTTTTCCCATATATCTTCATGTCAATAGCAAATTCAGTTCTCTCTATTCACCAAAAATTAAAAGGCAAATTCAATTCTCTAGTGCAATTCCAAGCATAAATGCTTAAACTTCATTTTAAGATTGGTAAAAACTCATCTTAGTCCTTACTTGTTAGGTACTGGTCAAGTGAACCGTTGCATACTTTCTCAAACACAACCATGAGTTGGCTTTTATTTGTACATAAACCCAAGAGCATGACCACATTTTTATGACTAGCACTGATGAGCAGCTTTGCTTCTGATTTTATTATCTTCTGTTCTTGGGAGGTATTAACTTGATATTTTTTAACAACTACTTTTACCCGTGTCTCTAGCAGGCCTTGGAAAGTAGGTCCATCTTCATTTTCAGATAGGGAGTTCTGAGTGGAAAATCCTTCTGTGGCTTCTACAAGTTCATCATAAGTAAAATCTTTTGACCCTGTATTGTTTGGTCTTCTACTTCTGCAAATAGAGCATGCAGAGGACTTCGAATTCTCCAAAATTATTTCACCTTGACATCCATCCTGCAAGTTCTCAACACTAATGTTTTGTGTTGTGATGCCCTCCATATGGGGTGGGCTTAGAATCGGTTCTTCAAACTTATTCAGCTGATCAACTTCTGTCTCGTCCACTCTGTGGTCATTTGTTATTATCTTTCCTGAGCTCCACTCCTCCCCCCGGGACCTGCTTTGCTTCTGTTCTTCATTATGTCTCAGTTTATCAGAGTTTCCCTGGTTTGCTATGTAAAAGAGATTATTCTCAACTGTTAGTCTTAACTTGTTTTTCTCCCCAGAGAGTATGCTCTCACTTTGCTCGACTTCCTGGTTTGGCTGATCAGCTTTATTTATTGTTGGACCTACATCTGTTTATTGTTAAACCCTACTGTCACCTCCAGAAAATGAAATATAGAAGAATTATCTTAACCCACAAAGTAAATCGTGTCTCCACAAGTATATCTAACTGGGTTCAGTTTGAACATGGGATATACAAGCTAAACATGTCTTAACATACTTGTGATTTACTAGGTCAAAATATGCTTACACTAGATTTTTAATTCACACTCCCTGAACACAATATATGTCGAAACATGGTTGAATATTTTCAATAAATTAATGCATTATTAGGTAATACTAAAACAATTTGTACCAATGCCAGTGAATTGGCACAACTAGAAGGATCAAACTGTAGCAACTTAGCCCTTGGTAATCAGTTTTGGGATACTGTGTAGACCATGTTATAAAAAAATTTGTAGCAATTTGTTCCCTACCTGTGGTCCTTGGTTATGTCTTTTTGTAAGTACCAAGCATAGTTTTCTTTTTAACATGGTCTAACCTATAACCTCCCTCCCATAAGTAAAATTTCTTTTACCTAAAAAGATTATACTAATATAACCACCCCTCTTTATTTGGAGGCTTATGTTCTTCTAGCTTTCATGAAATACCCTTTTTAAACTTCCAGTTTTTGAGTTTTCCTATAAAATCCCCGGCAAACTCCTCTACAATTTCTTATTTCTTCATTGCATTTATACTTAAAGTTTTCTTGTTGTGATTATATTTGCTACCTTGAGAACCATTTGTTTCTGACACACTTCTCGAATCTGATATAGCTGAAGTAATATCTTCTGTCATGTGGTAGAGTTCACTGTCTGCTAGGCCTTGTAATTCAGAAACAACCTGAAATTGCACAAGTGAATGCGATGTAAGTTGACATGGTATACGTGAGGCAATAATAGACAATTAAACGTTTTTGTCAACGTGCAATAAGTCCAAATCTTAGTACCTCTTCGTACTAGGTTTTATTCTCTAATAAGTCATGAAAAGTGAACCTCATCCCTTCTATCATGAAATAGCAATCATGGTCTAGATACAGATATTCTAGGTTCAGACCGGAAATGATCTCGTTGTTAATTAAGGGTCAGTACATATTGTTATTTGCATGTTTATCATGCATACCTGAGTATTATCCTTCCATTGATTCTTCATCACTGTTTACTTTTGAACTTGGAAATTTTCTTGAAGCTACATCTTGAATCTATCTTGAAAATTTATTCTTATTCATAGGGTATTCTTAGGATGATTTTTTACCTTAGAGGGTAAAAAATGATTTGGCATGGTGTTATTAGATCATTACTTATTGAGTGACGTGAAGTTGCAGTCCAGAGTTAATCAGTATTGCTCTCTAGTATCTTATACTCGAAACACATTTTTTTGTTGTCTATGAGCCCATGTATTTTGTAAGCCACAATGAGCTCTGTCTCATTCAAATTGGACTAGAAGACCCTTTATAAAAGGTGTAAGCTTCTTATTATACTCATTCTTGATGGTTTTTGAGATCATTCTTAAAGGATAACCAAACTCCTCGCCACTAAGACCAGCAAGCATTTGCCAAAGTAATGTATATTTTGTTTATACTAAGTGAAGCATTCTGCGTTTTGCTTTATATATTGGATTATAGAATATTCAGAGCTTGGTTTTGGAGTTTGGATGTAATTGACAGAAGCAAATTGTTGGAACTTACCACATTCATTGATAACCTTTTCTTAGGATTCTTTTCCAAACATTCTGTTATTACTTTGACCATCCAACGAAGGTGATCCTCTTCGTAGGAGTTTCTGATTATGGGATCCACCAGTTCTGAGTAATTCTTCTTTTTAAGTAAAGGCTTTGCCTGAAAGGAAAAATGAAAATATGAACTATGTATGATATCATAAGCAACAAGTTAGTTTATGGAGAATTAGCTTATGCATAAGTTAAAAGATAAGAATTTAGAGAAGTTATGTGACAGTTTTTACAAATTAACTTTTGGAGAAGTTCATTTCTTTGTTCTTCTTCTGAAAGTACTCATGGACAAGCTTTTCCAAACAGACTCAAAGTATCTTCACAAGGAAATAAAACATATTCGTAATAATGTGTAGAAGCAGAAACAGAGATGAATAAATTAAACCTTTTCTTCAGATATTCTCAGCCTCATGCACAAACTTGTAAACTAAAACTATGTTGATAATTTGCTAGCTGTATGTGGAAATTATGTTGTTTCTTACCCATTCAACAAGGCTTTTATCTTCTGACGTGAAATCCGTAGTCCTTCGCCCAGAGATCAACTCTAAAATAACCACACCAAATGAGTATACATCTGTCTTTGATGATGATTTCCCTTTCTCCCGGTATTCTGGTGCTAGGTATTCATAATTCTCTTTGTTTTTAGTTTTGTAGGACTTCAATCCGTGTTCTTTCCCAAAGTTGAAATCTCCAATCTAGTTATTTGTGTTAGTGACAAAAAATTAAAACTAATTGACATCTCCAACAAAAAAAAAGATAGGAGAAATGCACTGGCACAAGGTTGTCAAGTTTCAGGTATGTACCAGTGAATTGAAGTCATGGGTTAGAAGAATATTGCTTGGTTTTATATTGCAATGAACAATGTTATTGTCATGTAGGTACTTAAGGCCTCTGGCAAGGCCTATTGCCACTCTTTCCCTTTCTTTCCAGGTCAATGATCTGGAGCTTTCTTCTGCATAATTTAACAAGTTCCTTTAGTATGAAGTTTTTCATGTCTTTTTTCATATATATCAAATTCTAGTATCCTTTATTCATATATCAAATTCTGCATATACCACATCTCTTACTTGATAGATACTTGTCAAGTGAACCATTGCAAGCATACTCATATACAGTAAACAGGAAAGATTCTGTTGTAGATGAGCCCAATAGAGTAATCACATTCTTATGTGTAGCTTTGAGGATGGTTTGGATTTCTGACTTCACTTTCTCCCTTACTTGAGTGTTGGTTACTTCATGCTGCTTAACCACTACTGTCATCCCTCCCTCCACCTGGCCTTTGAAAGTGAATAGAGATCCGCTTTGGGAGAGACAGTTCTTCAATGAAAAGGCATCTGTGGCTGCTAGGAGTTCTTCATAACTAAATTCCTTTTGGCACCCAATATTAGGTCGTCTAGTTTTGCAGAGAGAGCAGAAAATGTACATTGAATTTTCTAAAATACTTTTCTCTTGCTCTCCATCATCCAATATAGCACCACTGAAAATGCTCAGTGTCTGTGCATGATTCTGACTCAGCGGATCATCTTTTGGTTGATCAATCATTTCTTCACTCTTTGTTGGATTGCTCAAGTTCCAATTCTCACCAGGGATGAAGTTGTTTGCCTTTTCTTCATGTTTTCTCGGTTGATCAGCTATTTCCTGAGCAGTTGCTTGATCAGTTTTTATCATAATTGTTGTGTCCCCCTCAATCTCAAGGGGCATGCTTTGGATCTGTTTTTGATCGTGACCTTGCTCAGCTCTTTCTATTTTATCTGTCATTTGCATGCTATTTATTTCTTCTGTTCCATCCATTCTCAGGTGATTAGGACTTGTCGGATATATTTTTTCATTGATATTGGTTTTGTCATTCGAGGAACCCTCATAGGGCCTAATTTGCATCTGGTTCTGTTCACCATCTTCAAGTTTTCCTATCATTAGATTGTTCTTAGTTGCAATAAGGTGTTCAAGAAGATTATACTGAAACATGCAATGAAACAAGGCCTGAAGATCCTAATTGAACATTTAAATCATCAAAATTGAAAGTAGAAACAGCTAGAAGTTGTTATGATTACTATGTGCGCTAAAATCAAATAATGTTCCAGAACTCACTCTTGGGGAAAGCATCAATGTCGAAAAGATGTTGATATGGAACACTTGGTACACTTTCATCATATGCCTCATGGCTGTTACATGGTATTTCATCTGGAAGATTTAAAGGCCCTCTTAGTCGAAGAATCCGATCATTACTCTTTAATATAGATATACCACAAGAAAGCCTCTGCTGGAAAAACTCCCCATCTTTCTTCATTTTCCTGTGAAACAGGAATATTTTTTAAACTAATATGAGGTTGTGCTCAGATTATTGATGCAATCAGAGATGTTTTTATTTGATATTTGTAAAACTAAATAGCTATAAATTTACTTTGCATTTTGAAAATTTTCATTTCGAGTCATACAGATTTTACATTTATTTCAACCTCCCGAATCCTGATTTAAGAAAAATGAGCCAAAAAATGGATTCAGTGTAACTAAGCTAATGTTTATCATAAGGGACTAAGCTGAAACATAAAATGTAGATAAGGAACCAAAATGTTATTTTAGCTAAAATGATTTCATAGGTGATTTGCCCAGTCATTTTATAAGTGACATCTGTGTTAGAAATCCTCCCTGAGAATAAAGATACAGCATAACATGCCTTCTTGAAGTAAAAAATGCCACAAGAAGCTAAAGCAGTTATATTTTTCTATGTTGTTACTACAAACAGTTCCACTTCACATGTCCTTGATTTAAAAATATAAAACATCTAGTGAATTCAGATTTTCAGTTAGAGTTTGCCTGACCTGTCAAGTATCACCCAAGTTGCCTGTAGTTCTATGGCTACTTCTAAAGCCACTTCTTTTAGTGGAGATCCTGTAAACAGCTTTATCTTCAATCCAACCTGCACATACCATGCACAATTTAATAAATTGCAAAAATAGTAAAGCATGTAACATGACAAGAATATTATATCCTTTTCTGTTAATTATCTCCTGCTAGGAACAAAACAAATGCATGGCTGCATCTTAGTTAAATAACTCAATGAAGAGTTTACATCATTGATTGATTTTCATTTCATCCATATTTGCTATCAATTATAATATGGAAATTGAGGATGATGTACAGTCAATCATGCAATATATATTTGACTAAGTACATATCCCTTAATAAAATTGAAGAGTGTCCAAAATTTACTTTCTTAGTGTGAAAGATTCACAAAACCACTTATCTCCAACACAACCCCTTCACGCCGAGGCATATACTCTCATGCTTGTAACTAGATATTTGTGAATGATTTAATAGCTGCCTGATAGTGGGTGGCACAGGTCAACAAATCTTGTTAGTATAAGTTTTGGTATCATATTAAGAAGTGAGTTTAAGCTTAATTATTCTTACAAAACCAACTTATAAAGTGAGAATTTTCCATTTATATACTCTAAATTGGTCTTATCTCTAGTTGACATGTAATCTCCAACAAAAATGTTAAACTTTTCAACACTCCCCACTTATGTGCCTGCCAGAACAGGCTAGTCTAATCGAGAAAGCAAGGGTAGAGACTTTGAAACGATGTCAAATTTCCCATAATTTTGCACTCTTCCTATTATCACATAGAATATAATGAAAGTATTACTAAATGGTAAGTTAAAACTGAAGAGCTATTTTTCATTAAATTTCTTAGAGTAATTCCCACCTACCACACAATAAACATCACCAGACTAAGGCACAAGTTTGATATTTCCTATTGGTACTTATCAACTTGCAACAGACCATGAAGCTTCTTTTTCATCATTATATATCCAGGTGAAGCTCAATAGAAAACCAAAAATAGAGAACAGGTTTATTAAACAGTACTAATACTACCTTATTTGATTCATATTGTTTGGCAATCTGAGTCAGTTCCTCGTTGTTCAGGTACTCTTCTTTCTTCTTTGCAAGTTCGTTGTCGATGATTCTCTGGTTTACCCCGAGCAACCGGTTATCCACCGTGATTTTGTATCCCACTACAAAAGGAATTGGAGGAAAGGGAAACGAAAAAAATGATTGATTAGTAAAATTTGCTCAAAAGGGTTGCAATGTTGTTCACTGAGCTACTCAACTCAAACACTACTTTAAACCCTTGGATTTCTTTTCCACATTCTTTATATTCCAGTTTGTCTATTCTTTTTTTAGGGTATGAATAACTAGAACTTGTGAAATGACAAGTAATTTCTTAAAAACTTCAAATCTGTGAAAGAATACGTACTAGGAGTATGAACCTCATGCAGGATTGCAACTACGGTCACCATATCATCAGGCTCGAGTGATAAGGCATTTATGATCCAATTAAAAACTCTTAAATTAAGTACTTTAGATGCATCCTGAATCACCACCACATTCTTTGCTGTTGTGGCCATGAATTATGTTTGCTTAATCTCTTTACAACTGAACTTTAGATGGTAAAAAGGTGTTGAAGTGAATACAAACACAAAAGAAGCCACAAGCTTGACATAACTTGCAACCAATGGCAGTGAAAAATAATGTTGAACAGAACAACTTCCTCAAGAGTTATAGATACAAGTAGAACTTAGCAGATCTTTGATTTAAGATGAATCCATCCATGGTTATAATGGAAATGATGGAGACAACATGTACATACAATGCAAATTGAAAAGTAGCATTTCATGTTAACATCTCCCCAGATAACATTTCTTGCCAATATCGGGTATCGTAAGTAAATGTCTCTTTTTAATGTCACGGATTCCCAGCTAAAACTATGTTTTGGCAAAATCTAAGCTCATTGTTCTAAGCAAAACATTGTCACTTTTTCTGGTTGTACTGAGACACATGACAAAATTATGACCAAGTTGTTGAAAAAAACAAAGAAAATTTCCTTGTTGAGAAACAAAATTACTAAGCCGGCCTAAGGTTTGAGGCACTTATATTCCATTCGACTTCAATCATGCACTATGCTTGATCCATTAAAGCCTCGATGGCAAGCCATGGATTCTATGTTGGCATTTTTGTGCATTTGTGTATGAAACTGACAATGTTCTTTTCTTAACATAAAGCCTAAAGCCTTGAGAAGTAAAACCAAATTGCTATGGGAATATTTTAATACATGCAAAAGACACTGCACTTTGGCTAACGTGAAAATTGTGTCTTTAACTGTGTTTTTAGCTATGATCCTTATCGTTGGTTCCTTCTGGCTCTGGCTAAAATCTATGGGGAGTTATGTTCTAGAAATAATATAATTACATTTTTTTATTAATGTAATTCGCTTAGTCCTTGACTCAAAAAGTTCCCTTTTGTCTCATTTTAAAAAACTAGTTTAGTTCCTATTACTATGTAGCATACCAAAAACAGACCTTCTAACTAAACTATCATTTTTGTCTCTCAGTGTAAAGCCGTGCCAATTTCATTCTTATGAAATAAAAAAATTGATTTAATTGTAAATGGTGAGATGATTAAAATAAATGTCAAATAAATTATAGAATAATACAACTAAATTTGTGTCAAATTGTTCTTAAATATTACACTTTAATTAAAAGATTGTCTGTGTTAGAGAATTTAAATGCGACTTTAATTAAAAGATTGTCTGTGTTAGAAAATTTAAATGCGACTCAAAGTCTCATATTAAGTAAAAATAAAAAAATTGAAAACCACATATGGAAATAGATCCATAAACTCATTGTGTATGTTGGGTTATATTTTGGGTTGGAGGTAATAAAACAACTTTATTTTGGCTCCAATAACTGATTTTCCGGGGGTGTTCAACTAGCGTCCATGCATTGTTCTTTCAGAATTGTTCTAGTTCTTCTTTCAAAGATTTTACCTAGTTCCAGAGCTTCCTTAACATTCATAGGCTCTATTTGTGAGATCATAGTAGACTGATCTTTTACCTTTGATCTGGTTGATACACTTTTGTTTATCTCCAATGATAACTTATGTATGATGGCCTTTTGTAAGGGTTGAGTGTCTCCCTGTTGATTCTCTAATCTGTTTTTCTGAATTCTCTGTCTTTTTTACTTGTTTGTCTAGTAAGCTTTCTTTTAGTTTCTGTAAGTCAAAATTAGAATAATCTTCTTGCTTTGATAATTTCTTATCGGGCATGTGTTCATTGAACCTTCCATGAATGATTTTTTTCTACCACTTCTGTTATATACTCTATAGGCTTTATAGGTTTCATAATAGCCAAGTAAGATTCCTTCATATTTTTGAAGTCAAATTTGTCAAGATTTCCTTTGTGTTTAAAATAAAACATTGAAATATAAAGGGATGGATTATAAGATATGTTGGGTTTTCTTTTCTTTCACAATTCATAGGGAGTCTTTTGTGCCAAAGGTCTTATGTAAATACAGTTTTGTAAAAAACAAGTTGTGTTTATTGGTTCTGCCAAAAAATGTTTGGATGTTGTGTTTGCGTTTAACATCGTTCGAGCCATTTCTTGTAAAGATTTGTTCTTTCTCTCAACAATACCATTCTATTATGGTGTCTTAGGAATATAAAACTTATGCTTGATACCATGGTTTTCACAAATAGTTAAAAGGTTTTCATTTTTTAAATTCCCCGCCATGATCATTCCTTATGGTGATTTTAGACAGACCTTTTTCATTTTGAATTTGTTTAAATAATATAAGACCTTGAAAGACTCATCCTTGTGTCTAAGGAACTTAACCCTTGTCCATCTCGTAAAGTGTTGACCTATAATTCGGTAAGTGTACCAAGTCAGAAGTAATAATTTGTGTCAAAAGACAGATATCGAACTCACAAGCAACAATTCTATTAAGATCTTAATGTGGAGCATTCACTAGATATTGAAATCTGTGTAGTAAATTGATTCAATGTATATGAGTATTGTTTAAATAGAATTTGCTTGTAATTTAAATAAAAACATAGTAAATGATTATGGAAAGTTGATTGATAGAATTGTTATTGAAGTTAATCTTTCTCACTCGTTTGTATTCTGGTAAACAAAATTGGGAATAAATAATCCTATTAATCTTATAACTCCAGAATATATTATTAAACTCTAATTTTTCAAATTAGGGTTAGTCATAGCTTAATCAATAATTTAAATCAATAAATGTCTAACTTTTTGCATGAAAGTTCGCTAAATAATGACACTTATCGTAAAGTCATCCACAATGACAAGACCAAATATTTTTTGCCACTAATAGACTCAGTTCTAGTTGGTCCAAAAATGTCTGAGAGTATCAACGCAAGAGGTATTTGAGTGAAAATTTCGTTTTTTTCTCTTAAACGAGCTCTTAATTTGTTTCGCCTTGACACAAAGAAGATTGTCGTTAAATGACATTTTTGGCTAACCTCTTTAAGAGATTTTTTTCACTAGTTTAGAGATTAATCTCAAACTAGCGTGGCGACACTTTTTGTGCCACAACCAATTATCTTCTTTCCTTTTAGAATGATACATGACACCTTTTTGTTAGAATATATGGCTTTAAACTAGAGGGGGGGGGGGGGTGAATGGTTTCAAGAGGGATTTCGAAAACTTTTAAGCCCTGAATGAAATTTCTTCGAGAATATCTTGATAAAGAAATCAGTTTTTCAAAAC
>Ga0123342_1005088_pt1 | contig 19429 bp, 12 predicted proteins | sample Turbeawhitnodule_FD_89960 | JGI IMG/M metagenome (GOLD analysis project Ga0123342, IMG submission 89960) | Root nodule microbial communities of legume samples collected from Mexico - Turtle bean Mexico white nodule | ecosystem: Host-associated > Plants > Roots > Nodule | place: Mexico: Nepantla... | reverse complement strand
TTTTGAAAAACTGAATTCTTAATCAAGGTTTTCTTGAAGTATTTTCATTCTAGGCTTAAAAGTTTACGAAAATCTTTCTTAAACAATTCACCCCCCTCTCGTTTAAGGCCATATATTCTAACAATTTTTTTTTCTACATGGGGATCTTGGAGAAATATACATAAAGGTACCACTTCAGTATACAAGGATGATTGAGTCAAACAAAACATGCAAACTAAATAAGGCGTTGTATGGGTTGAAACCATAACCTAGATCATGGTTGGGAGGTTCACCAAAGTCATGATAATATAAACATAGTCAAGGAGACCACACTTTGTTGTTTAAACATTTTGATTTAGGGGGGATAAAATTTTTGTTAGTTTATGTTGATGATTTTGTTGCGATTATTGATAATATAAATAGAGTAATGATGAATAGAAACAACAAAGATTGAGTCAATGTCTGGCCAAAGAGTTTGAAATTAAGGCCTTGGCAAAATTAAAATATTTTTTAAGAATTGAAGTTTTTCACTCTAAGAAAGAGATTTTTATATCTCAACAAAAGTATATTACTGGGTTATTGTAAAAAACAGGTAAAATGGCCAACAAACTAGTAAACATACTAGTTGGTCTAAATGCAAATTTGGTAAATGCAAATTTGGTAAATATATCAAAGTCTTGTAGGAACACTTATTTATTTATCTCAACTAAATCTGATATTGCTTTTGTTGTGAGTTTAGTAAGTCAGTTTATGCATCAACAAAGGAAACACATTTACAAGTTGCTCTTAGGATTGTCCAGTATTTGAAAGAGACATCAGGAAAAGAAATTCGCCTATTGGTTATTGCACTTTTCTTGGTGAAAACTTGGTATTGGAAAATTAAAAAGCAAAGTGCGGTAGCTAGGTGTAGTGCTAACGTAGAATTTCATGCACTCAAGGGATATGTGAGCTATTATGGCTAAAAACTATATTGAAAGACTTAGAAGATAAAATGAGATGGGCCTATGAAGTTATATTGTGATAACAAACCTGCAATTAGCATAACTCATAATCCAGTACAATATAGTGGATAAACATTTTATTAAAGAGAAGTTTGATATAATGACATGATTTGCATATATCTTGCCAAGGATTTGAACAACAATAACTTTGATATAGTTATATCGAAGTTAAGAATGGAAAAACTTATTCACCAGCTTGAGGGGAGTTTTGAATTATTTTAGAAAACTTCTTATGATTATGCTAGATTAGTTTTAAATTTTTATATTTATTGGAGCTTCAATTTGTATATTTTATCTTTATTTTAGATTGTAAATCCCATAATTTGAGGAAAACTATTTTATTAAGATTAAGGATGGTAGAATTATGAGATTATTTTACCCATTTATGTATATATATTCAATGTATGTAATGAATTTATTTATATATATTTAATGTATGTAATGAAAAGTAATAACTGAAAATTATTATCTTTTATTATCTTGTATTCCTAAGAAGGTAGAAATACAAAAGTCAAAGAAAGAAGAGAATAAGATATTAGGAGAAGAATATTAAGGATAATATCAAATATATATATATATATATATATATATTTATATTTATTTATGTTAATGTTATAAAAAGTTATATAATTTTTTAATATTTTTTAAGTTAATATTGATTAAATTGATACTAATTTTTATTTAATTTTAATATTCATTTAAATTAATGTTATTTTAATGTTATTTATTTTAAATATATATTTAAATTAATGTTGATCTAACTAATGTATTTTATTTTTAATATTTATATATTTGTTAACGATAATTTTTATTTAAATTAGTTTTGGTGTAGTTATTAATCTTCGATAAGTCCTTTATTTAAACCTATTAGACTTGCAACTATTACTTTCTCACTCTTGATGATTTGGACGATGAAAAATCACCTCAAATTTTAGCAAGAAATTAATATTTATAAGGCTAAATTAAAGTCAATGTTGATTGTGCTGTCAAGGGTTTATTGGGTCTTATTATAGGTATTGGAATTTCTAGAGGTACTATGAGAGGGTTTGTTGATGAATTTTTTTTCCTTCCTTGACATCTATTTTTGTTGAATTCATGGGAGCTATCATTGCTATTGAACAAGCTCAACGGGATAGATATTATTGTTTATGGTTGGAAGGTGACTCTGCCTTAATATGTCTTGCTTTCTCTTATATGCACTTGCATCTTGTTCCTTGGACTATACGTAGTTGATCAAGTAAATGTTTGTTTTTCTGTAAAAGAATTAAGTTTAAAGTCTCACATAATATTAAGGAGGGTAATCACTATGTTAATGAGATTGGTAAAAAATTACTAGGTGGTTTTTTGATGAGTAGAGGGGTTTGTATGACTTATTTTTTTATGGTTCATGTTTGGGTCAATGGTTAGGATTCATGTCTGTAAGTTTGGATAAAGAGGTTAGAAGGGAGCGTGATTATATAAGAGTTGATGTATCTCTGAAATACCTCTTATTTATTTGTTTTTTGTTGATAAAAAAAATCACTATGTTCATAAGCTTGCCTAGGTTCTAGGGAGTTGTTTTGTATTCCTTTGCATGTGTTTGGTATAGTCCCCCATGTTTGCTTGTTTTCTTTTTCTATTTAATGGATTCTTTCACGTGAAGACAAATGATTGTTGAGGTCTAGACTGGCCGCCTAATTAAGATGTCATATTTCATAATGACGTCTCACATGAATTTATTAAAAAAAAATATTAATTTAATTTACTTTTAATATTTATTTAAATCAACGTTGAGTTAACTAACATTAAGTATGTTTATTTTTAGTATTTATATTATTTAAATTAAGTGATTAATATTAACTTCGTTTATATTAATTTAATTTTAATTTTAATATTTTTTTAATTTATTATAGGTCTGGTAAATTTTAATATAATTTTTTGAATGTATATTTAAGTTAGTATTAATCTAATTAATAATATATATATTTTTTATTTTAATACTTTAATTTTTGAAATTATTTATTTTTAATATTTATTTAAATTATTTTTTGGTCTAATAAATGTTAATTTTTTTTATTATTTATTTAAACTGCTATTGATCTAAATAATTCTAATTTTATTTATATGTTGTAAATGTTATTATGATTTGAAATAGAAACTTTAGATATATCTCAAATCTGATTACAAGTGTTAAAATATTATGATTTATGTGAACTTAATTTTCACCAATAAAAATCCAAGATTTTTAATGTTCATTTTTATTTTGTAGTGGGAGAAATTTAAACTATACTAACGATTTTGGTATAGGTACTACGAAAAGAAGGAAAATGGTCAATTTATTATCATTGAGGATATATAGGTGTTAAATGGTGTGTTGATATAAGAACAAAATATAATACAAAAAATAAGAAAACTTTTTGAGTTAAGGTTAAAGAAAAAGTTGTATCTAGAATAAGTGATAAATATAATATTCTAGACAGTGTAAATTTTTGCATCGTGAAAATTTGAACAGATTAGTTTTTCGTTTAAATTGTAATAAAATGTGATGTTATTTGATTGTGTAAAGTTTCAACAATAAACTTGATTAAATAAAATACTTCAAGCAATATTTAAATTGCATGCATTTTCAAAACTACTAAAAGCATACAAACATATGACTCAGGAATTGGGAAAGATGGAATTTGATAAATGAATTAGAAGGAAAAGTCTTAACCATTAAAATTTAAAATAATAACCAAAGGTAAATTTCATGAATTTAATAATAGAGAAAAGAGAACAAGTACCTGGAGTGAATGACTTCTACTTTCAAAGTGCCTGAAATAAACATGGATTCATCTTAATTATTGTTTGATGCTGAAATGAATTCATTATAATGATTTAAAATGATTCAAATGACAACTTTAGAAGATTTTTAAATACATAAAAAAGTACCTGAATGAGGAGAGGAAGAAGAAAACCAAACTTGGGGGTGAAAGAAAAAGATAAACAAAACCTGTTTATAGGGAAATAGAGAATCTTCTTAGGCTTGGATAAAACTTTGGAAGTTCCCTTATTTGAAAGAGCTATAACTATCTTATATTTATCACTTTTTCATAACATTTTTTCCTTTTTCTCCCTACAAAGGTTATTCATTGCTTATTCCGTCAGTTTTTCTAAATTCGTTGAATACCAATGAAGTTCTACTCATTCTTTGCTTAAAACTAATGTCAGAATATTATTACACATTCTTTTTAAAGTTTATGGAATGAATCGAAAAGGAAATTCTATGAAAGTTTTGTATAAGATGTTTCTTAATTGATATGAAATACTTTGCGTAGTGTAACCACTTAGTACAAGATATTTAGAATATAACTTGGATACATATAAAATCAGATTTTATCAATAGATTAATAAGTAATTAGATTCTGTTTTTTTTTGGTAATTTGTTTGGTGGGGAATTTTTTCTTTGTATCTTAGTTGGAAAATCTGCACTTTGACCATGTTATTTGCTAATGTAGATTAATTTGGTTTTCTTTGTAAAGGGTTTAAGATACACACGATTATTATTTCTCATCACCTAAAATGTTAATATTATTAATATTAATAATATGTCATATGGATTTGAACTCAGGTTTTTTACTATAAATACAACTTACAATCACTACTCCAAAAATTCTATAATAATAATATGATCATTATCATTATTATAATTATTATTATATGTGTATTACTATTATTATCTTCTTCATTAAAACAATAATAATAATAATTATTAGTATTTATTATTATTATTATTATTATTACAATTAATATTATTATTATATTAAAAAAATCTTAATAATAAAAATAATAATAATAATTAAAATAAAAATAAAATCTATAATAATAAAGAATAATTATAATCATAATAATAAAATAATTATAATTTAACTACTAAATCGATCACTAATTTGTAATAATATATTTGTATTTAATGAATGACCAATTGAATTTTGATCGTTATAAATAAATTGAAAACCAAATTTGGTCAATGATCTGTAAGGATTTAGTGCTCAAGAACAAATTGCTTACTAATTTGTAAATATATATTTTTATTTAATCAGAAATTTAATTTTTATTGCTAAAGAAGTGAAAATTAGCAACAAAATTCAAATTCAATCGCTGGTTCTAAAGATTTACCGATTGAAATCAAATCGATCGCTATAAATAATTTATAATGATATGTATTTCGTGATAAATTTAATTTTAGTCACTAAATCAATGTAAATTAACGATGAAAATTAAATCAATAATTAATTTGTACTAATTTAGTAACTAAAATCAAATCAATTACAATTTGCTATCAATTTATTTGGATAGCTAAGCTAAAATGAATCAAAAGGGAATTTTTACACTTTCATAACTTTTTCATATAAGATATTTCTTATTTTTTATAAAATACTTTAATAGTGTAAATACTTAGTAGAAGACATTTAGAATATAACTCGGATACATATAAAATCAAATTTTATCAATAGATTAATAAGTTATTAGATCATAAAAAATATAAAAACTTTAGTTATATCTCCACTTCAATATAATATTTAATCATTAGCTACCAAAGTTTTAAGTAATTACTACTTTATATTCTAAATTAATTTCTATTAGTTTTTTAGAGACTAATTTAGAATATAAAATATTAATAGTTAAAATCTAGATAGCTAATTTAGATACCAATTTAGAAATCATTTTATAAATTTTTATTAATAATAAACAACTTTTTAGATATAAATAATTTTTTAATCTTTAAATTAATATCTAATTTAGTTAATACAGTGATTAGTTATTTTTTTTTCTCTAATTGTTATTTAATATTTTTTTTAGTGATTATTTATATATATTTTTATTCATATGATACGCATCATATATATTTGCATAATATTTTATACCACCCTCTTTATGATTATCTTACTAAGTTACGCCTTGAAACATCACTAGAAAATAAACCTTTATTTAATTCGTACTTATGTCTTTTCTAATAGTAATCCACAATTTAACTTGTAAAATTTAAATGCAATAAAATATGACAAAATTAATTTTGAGTCTCCATTCTCTTTGTTGAGATCTTTAATATACTACTAATGATGATCCGATTGTTTTACCGTGACTAACTTTCCGGTTCGAAACTTTTTCGATTCTGATAATCCGACCTTATAATTGGTTTTTGAGTTTTTTTATAAGGATTGAGATTATCTGTTTAAAAAGAAAAAACTTTTCAAACCCGTAACGCACGAATTTGTTCCTGTTTTCTGCATTCTACATTCAGAGAACAACAATCCACAAAGCTTTCTCACTTATTAGGTTTTTCAACTTGCATTTTAAAGAACCCACTTCCCTCTGCATTGTTATGAATACCGTATTATATTTTTTTTTATCAATAAAAAATAATGAATTAATCTTAAGAAAAAAAATACTTCAACTCATATATATATGAAAAATAATCAGACAAAAAAAGTAATTCTTACAACCAAAATTTCACAATTAGTCTATACCACCCCTCCAAATTGTAGTGCTCAATCCACATTGAAGAAAAAAATCTGAACTAGTACATATTGAGAATTGTGCTACCTTACCAAGATATGACACACACCCGAGTATATCCTATACAAAAAAACCATCAATTCCAATCCTATTTCAATTTATCTTGCTGACCTTAGGCAATATTTCTTGTACTGTGTGTGTCGTAAATAATGTTGGTAGGTCTCAGTTGAACATTCTTACAATGATTACTTTTCCATGCTTACTCTTAACATAGGCATATGAATACAAAGTTCCAAATTGGTATTGCCTTCAGATTGCGAACTGGTGTAGTCTGTATTAATATAGCTAACTTCATTATCATTGTCAGCCCCTGCAAGTATTGTAGCCATAGTTGATGATCCTTTTATTTTCCAGTTACACCTACATATTATGACAGATATCTAGACCAGGAAACTGAACCAGAGGTTATAGTGACATATATGGTATAACACAAATAGTTTAGTAGAAGGACCACAGAGAAAAAAAGTCTTAAAATGCTATTTGTTACCAATCTCCACTCTTGATGATTTCGGACAAACTTTAATCCATTTGATCCACTTAGTCCCAAATCCTAACCTTTTCAACATATAAAATAGAAAATCTCAATTCTCTAAACCATAGTTCTTCTCAAGATCTAATTTAACAATTATACATTCTTCCTTTTTCCTTCTACTATAACTTCATTTGCCATTTGCCGCTACAACACTATCTAGAAATCCTCTACCCACTACTTTAGCAACTCTTTAGAATTTTAGACACTACTTTATTCTCTTTTTTTTATCAGCAAATACTAAATATGAATAAAATGAGACACTGTCCCCACCCGTATATAAAAATTCAAAGAGATCAAAAGAGGGCAGCAAAACTTTTATGCCTCCGTGACACTCCTACAACAGAAAAAAAAAAAACATTTTTAAAAACTACACCAGCAACTGCGTTCACAAGAAACCATCAACCAAACACAAAAACCAATCACTATATGCATCACTCTGCATAGGCCTGCTGCCACACTTCACCAGAGTGACCGTGAGAGATCCTGATACCACAAAAGAATCTGCCACAGCGAAATTTGCCTACTCCACTTCATTACACAAAGCAAACTTACTCCCTTTTGCTGCACCATTCAGCTGCAAAATTTTTGTAAATGCATCTTATGAGTGAAATAGGTCTAAACTTTTCCAATTTATGCAGATTATCAATCTTAGGAATAAGACATATAAATGAGGCATTGGTACCCTTACGCCATCTTTCAAGGGAGGGAAAATAATTTATTACTCTTTTTACATCCAACTTTATCTTATTCCAATTTTTCTGGAAAAAGTTGAAATTGAATCAAGCTTTTCTGGCCATCACATAATGATGCTTCCTTAATTTCATCCTCATTAATTACATCTGTCAACATCTAATTGTCCTTTACGCACATGTTAGGGAACTCTCTATATTATCCAATCTAATATTACTATTTTTCTGCTTTTGCCAACATCTCTGTAAATTTCTCAAAGATTTCTTGCTTAACCTTACGAGACTCCTCGCACCATTCACTCCCAATGTATGTCCCTTTGAACATATTTAACATTCTTCTCCATTTTGTGGTCCTATGCATTGTTTTTGTATTCAGACTTTCTCTAATCATTTTATCCATACCTTTTCTAATGCCTCATGAACTCCTCACATCACCCTTCACATATTTACTCTTACAATCATAATATCCTTTCCCATATCTCGATAACAATGTCTTATTATTCAATCATTAAAATATGAAAGAATAAAAAATAATCAGACTGAAATTAATTTTTTTGTCATACACTTTAGAGGTGTTCAACCATTACACAAGAACCAATAGTACAACCATCATGCTTCCAAATGAACATAGACTGAAATTAAAAATATTAGTTTCTAAAAATATATTTTATCCTAACTTTTAATAAAAAAAAATTTATCAATAAAAAATTAATAAATTTAAAGGGGAGTGTTCCAACCTTATTCAAAACCCACCAATTCAACCATGCATACAAATCATACAGCAGAATTAAGAATTAAAATTCTGCAAACTCAAGCATACCAAAAAGTGCATAGCATTTAGTTGGTTACAAATAAAACAAAGCCTACTTCTAACTGCATAAATACCTATTCCACATTCCATACCATACCAAGGTGAAAGGATTAAAAACAAATCTTTCCAGCTTTTGTGGTCCTTCCTTCCTTAGCTGCCTAGTGAACGTAGATCTTCCCTCCAACGAGATATCATGCCTCCTCGTTCTGTTCCTATATTGTCCTGCAGGTTGTCAAATAGTTCCTAACTTTTAATAAAAAAAGACAGTTTTTAAGTTGTCGAAGTTTACTACTTGAGCGATTTAGCACATCATAGCTTTTATATAAAAAATTGTCCAAGTTTACCATAATTGACAAGATCATGAGAGAAGATCTTATTTGTTTCTGAATTTATATTATTACCATATTATCATATCTAATATTCCATTTCATAGCAAACAAATACATTTTTAGAAAATAAAAATAAATTTAAATTCAAGTGCGTGTGTTGAAAGATGACTTGGTTTCTAATTAAGGCACAAAGTTAAGTTCCTCTATTGTGCTTTGCCAAAACAAAAGAGAAGCATTTCCCCAAAAGAAAGACTATAAATAAAGAGCAAAGCAAAAGAAGCAAAGAAGGGAACTTCACATGTAGTTTCTTCATATCCCAGTTAATAGCTAACTACATAAAGATAGAGAATGAAACGGAGGAGTATATTGGAAGAGCAGAAACCTTCAACTTTTGTCTCCTTAGTGATGATGGAAGATCTACATCAGAACCACTCCAATTCTGAGCTGTAACAAAAGAGAAAAGGAAGAAAGAATAATCTGTCAGCAAAAGCAAATTAAAGAGAAACTACCTCTTTTGTGTACTGCTGATGAATCCTTCTTTAAGAAAAAGACATAACTTGCTGAACTTTTTACCACAGCGTGAAGAACGTTTGCATGTGGTTCATGGGTGTTAAATATGTTAATTAACTACTATACATGTACTTGTTTCTTCATTTTGAATTTCATAATTATTAAGGTGAACACTAAGTGAAGGAAAGCAAAAAAAAAAAAAAAAGGGAAAAAAAACAAGAAAGGGGAAAAAAATAAAAAATTTATAAATAATAAAGTGAAAAATAAATGAAAGAAAAAAAAAAAAAAAAAAAAAGTGATATCACCCATGCATGGTGTTCTATTTAAAACGATGAAAGATGATAAAGAAAGATATGTGGCGTGGAGAGAGAAGAAGAAAGGGAAATGGTTAACCCTATCCCATATTTTGCAAGGAACATTTGGGGGAAATGGAACATTCAGGGTGTTATCCTTGTGAGTCTGAGCATGCAGATAATTCTGATCTTCGCAGCTCCTTTCAGAAAACGCTCCAGAAATACATTGTTGGTTTCGTTGCTTTGGTTCACCTACCTTGTTGCAGATGTGACTGCGGACTTCTGTGTTGGCCTCATCTCCAACAAATATGGTGATAAAGACACCGCAGTTTCCACTATCGATGACTACTTGCGTGCGTTCTGGACACCCTTTCTGCTGCTGCACTTGGGAGGCCCTGACACCATTACTGCTTTTTCTCTCGAGGACAATGAACTTTGGCTCAGGCACATGCTTGGACTCATAGTGCAGGTAAACCTAATCTTCTTATATTTCTTATCTCACTCTACATTAACTACTACAAATCAAACATTTAAACAAATTTATAGTTTATGATTTTGAATTAGAAGTAGTGTAAATGTTGAATACAAGGTTTAGTATTAAACCAAAAATTATATAGTTGATGGTAGCAAATGTTTCTTCTTAACAATGTAGCTTAGTTTTTTTAGTTACACAATTAGATTTTAACTTCATTCGTATAACCAATAAATTGTATTAAGGTGTTACAACTTAATTACTCATTTCGATAATTTTTTAAAATTGTATTGATTTTAATAATTAACCTATAAAATTATCTAATTTAATATAAAAAAAGTCAAAGGAAAGAGTGAAAATTTAAGTCATAGAACGTATGCTACTACGTTTTCTTACATGTTACATATGTATTAAGTAAAAAATATAATATATAAAAAATCATAATTGTCAAACAATCAGTAAAAAAACAACATAATACATTTCATGTTAACATAGAAATAAATTTTATTTTATGGAAGAGATGATGCTTCTGAAATTAACTGATAAATAATTTATTCGTCAACTTAAAAAAAAAATATGAGAGGATGTGTCCAAATTATGAAGGTGAGAAAACCATAGTAAAAGAAGTTTGGTCTGGCTTTCAAAGAATAAATTTAGCCTCTCTCTCTTCCTTCTCATGAAAAGAGAAGTAGTGTGTTCGAAGTATTATAGTATGACAAAAAATAATATTTTTATTTTAATCTTTTTCCTCTTTTCTTAGTTAACTTCAAACTTCACATGATAAATATTTAGTACTTACTTGTATTAAATTTTTATGTTTTATCATAATCACAATACAAATATTTTGACTAGATTTAAAAAACTTATATTTGATGTGTTTTGAAGATGAATTTAAATTTCACAGTATTATATAATTCAAGCTCAAATATTGGATACTGATAAGACTGAACTCAAATAAATCACATTAATTACTATAAAATTAATAAAAATAAAAATGGTTTTGAAATCCACTTCCCCTTTCATGAAAACATGAAAAAGGATATTGATTAGAGATGATATGATATTTATTGATTTACTTTGAGTAGATATTTATCTTACCTTCATATTGACAGGTATGCCTAACGGGTTACGTGTTCCTCTTGACACTTCCTGACAACACGTTATGGATCCCCACAGCCCTAGTTTTCATGGCAGGGCTCATCAAATTTGCAGAAAGAACACGTTCTCTTCAACTTGCAAGTCTTGGCAACTTTCGACAATCTATGGTTCATGATCCTGATCCAGGTCCCAATTATGCAAAGCTCATGGACGAACTCAAATCTAGAAGGGAAGCAGGACTTCCAGCAGAAATAGTAACCATGCCAGAAATCTCAAATCAATTTCTGGACGTTGAGTCAGAACAAAGTGATGCCAAACCAGATAATCAAACCCCCGACACAGCTTCTAAGAACGAAATTGATGACCATTCCAAACAATCTCAAGAGAAACAAACATCCAATAGTGTCAAATCACAACCAGACACTCCCAAGAGTAAGGCATCTAAAGGCTTAAGCTCAGGAACATCAACAAAATAGTAATTTTTAGATTAATTATGTTTTCACTTCATGAAATTTTCCTTTTTGTTTTTCCAAAACTTGAATAAATCATATGAGAAATATTTTATAATTTTATTTATAAAAAAGTAATTTCAATTTAGGCAGAAACTAATTTTATTTTTCTTAGAAGTGTTTATAAAAAAGCCCAGGCAAGTGGTTTATTTTGATCCTTTTATTAAAAAAACACTCAACAGAAAGTGGACTCAAATATTATAACCTTGTCACTTAATAAAAAACCAGTTTCAAACTTTGTTTTAGGTGTCCGTGGTGAAGAGAAAAATTCTTCAACAACACCTAAGGGCGATGACGTAGAAGACCTATTGGATTTGGAAGTAATTAAGGGTGCTTATGACTACTTCAACACATTCAAAGGGCTCGTTGTTGACATGATCTTCAGCTTCCAGGAGCGCAGTAATAGTCGCAATTATTTGCTTGGTCGAACAGCAGTGGATGCTTTGAGAGTGATAGAGGTTGAACTCAACTTCATCTACCAAGCTTTCTACACCAAGACAACCATCATAAAGAGCTGGTTAGGGATTTCCTTTCGATTTCTGTCCATTTCTTCAGTCGTTGCAGCTTTGGTTGTTTTTATTTATGAGCGAAAGAGGGGTTGCGAACCCTTTGATGTTAAAATCACATACATTTTGTTGTATGGTGCTGTAGCCTTGGAAGTCCTGTCGATTGTCATGTTCATTTTCTCTGACTACTCATTTGCATTAATTTACTCTCGCAACTCTCAGAAAATCAGTGATTCTGATAGTGGCACTAGAACTGGCATGGTAACATCCATACTAAACACCATCTTCACATGGGTCCTCAAGCTTAAGAGACCCAAATGGACAGATCACAAGGTTAAGAAGCCAGAATGGTTTAACAATAAGCATTATAGGGTGTTGGAAAGATTCGTACTGTTTCGTAGATGGTCTGAAACCATCTCGGCATTCAACTTGATATCATATTGCTTACACAAGAAGAAAAAATGGTTGGATTGGGTGATCGACAAAATTGGAGCCAAAGAGTTTGTGGAACAATGGATATATGAGAAGAAGATGCCGATGCTTCAGATGCTTTGGATTTTTATCTTTACCGAGTTGAAAAGAAAAGCTGGGGATGCAGATGATGTTGAAACTATTCAAAGAATATGCACCTCTAGAGGTGAGTGGGTTATCCAGGAAGGTGATCTATCACGGAAAGATCTGAACAAGTTGATGCGTTATGTGGAACGCAACGAAGTCACCTTTGATGAGTGCCTAATTCTGTGGCACATTGCCACTGACCTCTTGTTCTATGAAGAGGAAGATGGGAATCAAGAAACCGAAGAGGGGCAAAACGAAAATGATGGTGAGAAGCAAAAAAAGAAAGAGGAGCAAAACGAAAATGATGGTGAGAAGCAAAAAAAGAAAGAGGGGCAAACCGAAAATGATGATGAGAAGAAAAAGAATGAAAATGAGGTTCAAGATCTCGAGCAAGGAAAACATGATGATGGTGAAGGTGGTCATATTGAACTGCAGCATTTTAGTAAGCTTTTGTCAGATTACATGTTGTACCTTTTGATCATGCAACCTACCATGATGTCTGCTGTTAGCGGAATTGGGCAGAAAAGGTTTCAAGACACGTGTAAAGAGGCCACAAACTTCTTTAGCAAGAGGAAAAGTATTGCTGCTGGAGAAAAAATAATGAACGAACAGCTTAATAAGAGAAAAAACAATGGGAGCCCCACATCGAATTCTTTTATCTCTCTGGTGGGAGAAAAAACAAAGGACTTGTGGGAGAAGCTTAAAAAGGTAATAATTTGAAATGTTCTACTCCATATACAGTTAACTTTTCCAACTAATTTAACACAACACTTAAAAACAAAAACTCTAACCTATCATCACCCTTCCTAGATTTCATCTATTTAGTATTCTTAGGATGAGAGAAAAACATATATTTGGAACTGCTTTTTAAAAATTTCAATCATGTTATATCATTCATTGTATTTATATATATTTTTGTTTTATATCTCCTAATTTTCTTGTGCCTAGGTATTAAGGGGCACTCGGTGTTTTGGAATATTTTTCAAAGAAAAAGAAGAGGGTGATTATTCACAGAGTAAACTCAAGGAGGCATGCAGGCAACTAAGAGATGTGTGTGTTGATTATGAACCCTCTGCTGTGAAGGGAGATAGGAGCAAATCTTTGCTATTCGATGCCTGTAAACTGGCCGCTGTTATAAACGGTTTAGGTTTAAATGAGACAAAGAAATGGAAACTGATAGCACAAGTATGGGTGGAATTATTATCATATGCAGCAGCTAATTGCATACCCATCACTCATGTCCAACAACTTAGTAAAGGTGGAGAATTCCTTTCCCTTGTTTGGCTATTGATGACTCATTTAGGTCTAGCCAAGCAGTTTCAAATCAAGGAAGGCCATGCAAGGGCAAAATTGGTTGTAAGTGAAGAATATGAGGAAAAAAAGGAGCAAAAGGAGCAAAAAAAATAACTTCACTCTAACTTGTTTCTTCTTTTTTCTTAATGAAGACTAGAAGATGAAGCCCTTGTTTATTTTCTTTGTGTATGTCATATCAAACGGTTATGTTTTTTTTAATTACATAGTATTTTTGATAAATAAATAAAAGTTCACAATAGAAGGATGATATTAACTACAAGTAGGTATGTACAGCTTTCGTGCAAAATGTTCAACTAACACCAATGAATTCTGAGCTCTCACAACATTATATTACTATCAATTCTTCCTGTGGTGGCTATTTTCAATTTGGAAGAGGAAATCATGGTTGTAGAGGAGGACATTCTGGTCGTAACTCCATTCAATGTCAAGTGTGCAACATATATGACCACAGTGCCTCCTTCTGCTATCACCAGTTTGATCCAAATTTTAGTACACAACCATGCAATTTTTATCAGCAATCTAATTCTGCACAGTTTTATAATTCATATCAACCTCAGTCTCAGCCATGGCCTTCCCCATCTTTCACACAACATCAATTTTATAACATTGTTGTTCCTGTTCCATCACCACAAGCCTATTCTACCTTTGCTCAGATTCCTGCTCAAATCTCATAACTGGTTTACACCTACTTAAGGAGAAGAACATGTTTTGCTTGTGAATGGATGCATCCTTTTCATCTAGTTATAATCCTTCTTATTTATCCGAATACACATTGTTGAAATGGGTCTCACTCTTCTCTTACAAGCATTTCTTCCTCTGAAATTTTGGGATCATGCTTTTCATGTTGTTTATCTTATCAGTAGAGTACCATCCTCTACATTGCCAGACTCCGTTCCTTATTCTACTACTTTTCGTGAAGATCCTAATTACAGTTTTCTCAAAATCATTGGATGTGACAAAGGATACAAGTGCCTTGATTCAAATGGAAAACTCTTTATCTGAAAAGATATCTTGTTTGATGAAAATAATTTTCCTTTTGTCACCAATACAAAACCCTCCCCACTATATACCTGCCTCACATTCTCCCACAATTCCTCTTGGGATTCTTCTATCTGTTGTTGAAGACTCTTCCCCATTCAGCATGCTATTTCTGAATCACCTATTAATTTTCTTTCAATGTTTAGGAAATGAAAGAAAAGAGAGTGAAAAATTAAGTTGTATAAAGTAAGTAGATTAGAGTAAAAAAATTGTGAATGATATCATTGATGTGAGTGAATATAATAAAAATTCTGTCATTTATTAATTGACCAAAATATCATTCTCATCTAATTGGGAAGAATTTAAATTAAAATAAAAAATGTTTAAAAATATATATATATATATATATATATATATGTTTATACATATATTATAGAATTGGGTTGAAATAAAGAATAATATTTATAATTCTATATATATATGTAATTAATTATTGTTGTTTAAAGTTTATAATTAAAGAGAAATTGTACATTTAAATATTTTCAACTAATATTCTTAGGTAAAAGCACAGGAATAAACATATTTTTCGAGGGGTGATCGATCCTTCGGAAGTGTTCACTTTGACCTAATTAAAGGCTTGGTCTTGGGTAACTTCTAAAACTGTTTTTGCTAGTTTTACTTAGTCTGAGTGGTGCATTGATCCTAAGGCTTGTATGTTTTCAATAAAGTGAGCTTTTATAAGAGTTACTCCTTCGGTTGGGTTGTTTGTTGTTCTAAGCTTCTATTGTTCTTTTTGCCCCTTGTTGTGGTTACAAAGAGATTGTATTGGGTTTGGTTTTGAGTTTGTACGGGTTAGATTTGAATTTGTACGGGTTAGTCTTGAAAGTGTACAGACTGTACGGGTTTTTAGTGGTAGATTTGTTTGTCTCTTTCTATTTGTTGGTTTGGGAGACCAGAGAAATTGTCTCTTATTTTTTAGGTATGTATAAGGGTTGAACCATCCCTTAAGTGGTTCCTGTTATTCAACTTAGGTAAAAGAACTGATATTGGTAATCATAACGCATATTGATAGAAAAATAAATAACAAACATGCAATAATCTAAAGTAGTTAAAACATTGGTAGCTAATTAGATATTAATTTAAAAATTGATTTATAAATTTTATTAATAATAAAAACTATTCTAGATACCAATAATTTTTTTTGTCTTTGAAATAATATATAATAACTTAGTCAATATAGTAACTAATTATTTTTGTCTTTAAAATTGATTTCTATTGAATGATTGTTTTGTAGAGATAAATTACATATTTCACATCCTCATACTTAATTTAAAAAATTAAATAGTAGTTGTATATAAATATGGGAATTTGTGTGAGATTTGAATTTATTTATGATCCCCATGATCCCTATGATTACAAATTCAACATGTAAAAAAAAATTGTTAATATGAGATAGCTTGAACTCATGCAACACATGATACACCAAGCACCAAAAGCCCACTCTAAAGATATATTAAAGGATATGAATACTAAGTTATAGAAGAAACATAATATTAATTATGTCTTTTCTAGTTCTTATTGTTTCCCTTTGTAGAGAGGTGTATAACTTTTATTTTGTCTTTTCTGATTTTAGTCTTTATTGACTGACTTTTTGTTTTCCATTCTCTTTCTTTAGCTATACCTAAAATGAGTGTACTGCTTATATATATTTAGACCATTTGCTTTGATTTCAAGAGAAGAATAGAAGAGATATTCCTTCTCATGTCTTTTGCCTTCCTGTTGTCTCTTTTCTTCATCTTTATTCTATTTTATAATATGGTATCAGAGTCATATAGAGTCTATCCTATCGAGAGTTTGTTGGGCTTATCAGGTCACCCACTATCAGACCACTATTGGACCATCCATAATATATAGTCTCATTAGTCTTATATTTTATTTTGAATACCCATTTGCAACCTATGATAGCTTTGTCCTTAGGTAGAAGAGCAGTCTCCATAGTTTGATTTGACTCTAAAGCATATATCTCACATTGTATAACTTTACTTTTCTCTAACAGTCATGTTTCACAGCTTCAGAATAAGTGTTTGACTACACATGTGAAGAAAGAGACTTAAAAAAAGATGTTTAAGAAGACGATAAATTTTTATAAGACAAAAGATAATTCAAAGATATTTAACTCTTGAAGATGTATTGGAAACATTAAGATTACAATGATAATCCTTTAGGTACTTAGGTGGCCTTTTTATTCTTGTACTCATTCAGACATAATGATTTTTTTTTTTTTTATCAACAATAGATGAATGAATTAAAGGGGACACTTCAAGAGTGTCTCAACCCTTATACAAAGTTCATCTTACACTCCAAAAAAGTTAACAAGCACAAAGGCCTAGGCTCCTTTGGCACTTGCCTTAACAAATTAGAAACATAAGCTATAGAAAGCTCCTACACAACAGATGGAATAAATATGCACTAAAATATTAGGCCAAAAACTTAAACAGCCAATGGAATACAAACAACTACTAGACATAAATACACCAGTGCCTAGGCTCCTTAAATTTGCATAATTATGTACCAAAACTGCAACATTTAAGCATCATCTATGCAACAAAAAAAGCAAAAACCGAACACAGGTTTCTTTTAAACCAGACTGTGGCTGCAGGAGAAAAACAAATACCTCTGTTGTAAGGACCAAGAAAAATAGTCTTAGAGTAGAAATGGTACAATTAAAATGGCACCTGAATATTTTATTATTAAAGTGAAAAGGCTATATAAATAGAAATTTAGTTATTCAGGTTTCATTTTAAAAAGAACCATCATCTCTCTAAAAACTCCTTTTTCCTTTCCTCTGCCTTCTCTCTAAACCCTAAACCCTAGGTTAGAATATTTGAATGTGAGTGTGACGTGGTCACTAATTCCAAATTTTGTTGCAAGATTTCTTGTTTTGAGTAGATTGTAGTTTGATTGAAATTGAAAGTGTTGTGATTGAGAATTGGTTGTTTGATTTAAATGGTTTTAGAATTAGAAATCATAAATATGTATAGATGGACATAATAGCTCAATGATTCAATGAGAGTGATTGTATCATGCTGAACAGAAACTGCCAATGTAATGTGTAGATTTATAATTTATGAATCAAATGAGATGTAGATTTATAATCTGATAGGTATATTAAGTTATGCAAAAAAATTCTGCATATTTCGCTCAAGCTAAAAATTTTGGGTGCTCTTTGGTTGAGTTTAGCTCAAGCTAGCGGATTCTAGCTCAAGCTAAAATTTTGGGTGCTCTCTGGTTGAGTTTAGCTCAAGCTAGCGAATTCTAGCTCAAGCTAAAATTTAGGGTGCTCTCTGGTTGAGTTTAGCTCAAGCTAGCGAATTCTAGCTCAAGCTAAAAATTCTGGGTGCTCTCGGGTTGAATTTAGCTCAAGCTAGCAAATTCTAGCTCAAGCTAGACTCTCTATAAAAATAAAAATAAATTTGAAATTTGTTTTTAAAAGGTTGGTTTATATATTTGTTTTGGAAATTCTAAAATTTTGTATGATTTGATTCTTTGATGTTGGATTTTTGTGAGGTTCGCAGTGAATGGGATTTGAAGCTAGGTTTCTTCGGCAACCAAAGAAAATTTAACCACTACACCAAACAAATTCTTTAGTTTTATTATGATTTTTATTATACTTATTATTATTAATAATATTAACAATACTAACAATAATAATAATACTAACAATAATAATAATACTAACAATATTAATAATACTAACAATAATAATAATAATACTAACAATATTAATAATACTAACAATATTAACATATGAATCACATTTAATTTATCTACAATCTACTTGAATCTAAACATAATTTATTATATTATCTATTAGTATGAATCACATTTAATATGTGTCATACTCATAGTCATCATATTACCTATTACATTAAAATCAACTATCATATTAATTATTATTTTACGATCCTATTGACTTAATTAAGTTCATTATAGGTAGTTGGTTTTACTTGTGTGTTATAGTAAAGAATATTGTCAACAAACAATATTATATTTTAACATAGAATGATGACTTTTACATTAACTATTAATTAAATCTCTAATACAGAATACTAGTTAGCATATCATTATAGTTTAAACTATATTAATTATTCCATAAATCTATGTAAAAAGTTGTTACTAAATAACCTTATCTACTAATATATAAATCATAATGACAAAGTGATTAAATAATTTATAATTTAAAATATTTTAAAAATTATACATTATATCAATTTTAATCTATGTAAGTAAATATTTGAAAATAAGATTTTTT
>Ga0123342_1005087_pt1 | contig 19432 bp, 9 predicted proteins | sample Turbeawhitnodule_FD_89960 | JGI IMG/M metagenome (GOLD analysis project Ga0123342, IMG submission 89960) | Root nodule microbial communities of legume samples collected from Mexico - Turtle bean Mexico white nodule | ecosystem: Host-associated > Plants > Roots > Nodule | place: Mexico: Nepantla... | reverse complement strand
TAATAAATGACATACCTTACTCCTTGGGATGCGCGCTATTTATATTATTCTAATGGGCCTACCTTGTTGGGCCCGTTTATCGAGGTGGATACCGCTTAGGGTTGCATTACCTAATTCTTGATGGTGGATTAGCTTCACTGATCTCGGTTTGAGCGTTAATTGTGATAGGGTTCGGCCATCGGCCAAGTTTCCTTGATGCGGGTCGGTCATCGGCCAAATCCTTGTGGTCTCGGTAGTCTTAGTTAGGTCTTCTAAGGTCTCGGCCTCTCGGCACAAGTCTCCAAAGGTCTCGGCCTCTTGGTCTCTCGGCACAAGTCTCCCAAGGTCTCGGCCAAGTCTTCTAAGGTCTCAGCCTCTCGGCCCCTCGGCCAAGTCTTCTAAGGTCTCATCCTCTCGGCCTGTCGGCCAAGTCTTCTAAGGTCTCGGTCAGGTTCCCCTGATCTCGGTCAGGTTGACTGGACATCGGTCAGCCGGATGGGTCTCGACCTCACCCCGTACCAGTACATTTTTCTTATTGTAACACTAATCTCATCTCATCCTACAAATGGATATAAATTAAGGTAATCTATTTTTATAAATCCAAACTCAGAATATTACCCGTTTAGTTTCAAACAATAAAGAATTTTTTTCTTATTTTTATCAGTAAAAATTAATTAAATATAATATAAAGTATTTGATTGATACTCCGACACTTATAAAAAAAATTGTCACACTATATAGTCTTCATAAACTATTATTACATTAGAGTAATATCACATTGTCACGATTTTAGTTTCAACAATTTATATCAACTTGTCATAACTTATTTATTTTCATCATTTTTTAAATTTTTAAGATTTCATTAATTAAATTATTTAGAAGAAAACGAAATTAGCTTTCATAATATTACATGTTCATGAAGATTTGCATGAAGACGGTGCGATTGATCAAAGAACGAAGAGCTTGAGATAGTTTATCAGAAAAATTAGTCACTAGTAGGACTACGTACATCTATACAAAACCAGCAAGAACATAAACAAATTAAAGTAGTGGTTCTGCAAGATTTGTAATTAACATAATAAGCCTTGTTGTGCTTATTCGGGATTTTCATCATGTGGTTATTTCTTTTTGTTTTTTTATCAAAATAGGGTTTGTTTAAAAAAATTTACAAATTTAAGCAAGTTGTGCCAATTCGGCACGACTTCATATGCACAAATCATCCCAATTAGACACGACTTTGCCATGTCATACTGAAGTCGTGTCAACCTGACACGACTTCTGGCGCGTCATATTTTTTTTTTTAATTTTATTGTTTATATATTGGGTAGTAAGTTATGTAATGTTAAAAATTAATTTGATACATAATTTTATAAGAGTGTTAGTTTTAAAGAAAAAAAATTTGGGTAATCGTGTATGGATATGTTTAGATAATCAGCTTATTCAAACTTTGAGTCATTAACTCCTGAGGATATTGCCGCCGGACATGATTTCCCACTAGCCAAAAAATATATTTTAATATTTAATGTATCATGTATGCAATTTTTTTGATATTTTGATATTTAATGGCGCCAAACATGATCCATACACGATTATCCAATTTTTTTTCCTTAAAACTAACACTCTTAGAAAGTTATGTATCAAATTAATTTTTAACATTACATAACTTACTACCCAATATATAAACAATAAAATTTTTAAAAAATACAAAAATATGACGTGACAGAAGTCGTGCCAAGTTGGCACGACTTCAGTATAACATGGCAGAGTCATGTCAAATTGAAAAGATTTGTGTATATGAAGTCGTGTCGAATTGACACGACTTGCTAAATTTGTATTTTTTTTAAACGGATCCCATTTTAGTAAAAAGCAAAAAAAAAAATAACTCATCATAGTAAAAAAAAAAAAAAAAAACCCTACTTATTCCTTGTGTGTAGTTGAGTCAACTTTGTTGTAGCAGAAGGCATAGATACCTGATAAATTGCACATAATTCGAACCCTTCATAGTTCCGATCCCAAGAACAAATCCACTTTCTCCCAATCCAAAAAAGGGTCCTTGTCGACATCCATTTGGGTTTCTCCCTGACCGTGCAGGAGGGGTTGGTCATGGTCAAGGTCTCCGGAGGAAGAACTCTCTGGAGAACATGTTGCACTTCTCTCTAACATTTGATGCTTATGATCATCAAAAGACGTTGAGATCGAACCCTTTTCTTGCTCTTCACCACTTTGACCAGTGAAATACCTCACTTTGTTCCTCCTCGCTGGTGGTCTTCTATCAAACGCACGCAAACACTTCGATTTTTTGTACACTCTGCATAAACTGAATTCCTTCCTTAACTGCAAGTAATTAACATGTATAATACAATGAAAAGATTAGTTATGTATATATATATATTATTTAATGTGTATAATATAAAAACTGCATTACATATCATGTACGTAACACATAATGTTGTATATCTATAAATGAATGAGTACATTTTATTGTATATAAGTGGTGCAAACTTCACTTTATAAGTTGGTTGATTTTATGAGGTTGAGTTAGGCTTAAAGTTCATTTCTTAACATGGTATTAGAGTTATTTTCTTAACGAGAATTTGTTGGGTTTATCATGCCACCCGCTATCGGGTCATTATCGGATCACCCATAACATATATTTTCACGCACGGCACGAGTTGGTAGCCTCAGAGATGTATTGATAAGTGTGTGTAAACTTCACCTTAACCCCAGTTGAATGGTTGATAATTGTAGACTAATTAGCCAGTGAGAAAAATATGGCGTGCTATGATCAGATTTTTTTAATGTACGGTTAGTTCATCACCATATTTTATCATGAGAACCTACTTGACTGTACAATCTCTTAATAATATGAAAAAAAAAAAAAAGATATTTTCATCATTTTATTTCATGAAAAAACTGAAATTTTAGACAAATAAATGGGATTATGGAGTATCACTTCTCTTTTTATTACTTGAAAAAATTCAGTGAAAGGCCTATGTGTGTGCAACTGGTTTCCTAAGATTATTTTCGAAAGAAATAAGGATGCTTGATTTGTTTTGTATATTTGGTTTAGAAGGGTGGAGTATTGGTGATTGAGGAGGATGAAGACATTAATGCAGAGAGTAGAGAAGAAAAAGTTGAAAATTGAATTAACGAGAGAAGAAATTAAATAAGCAAAGGCAAGAATTATAATACCCTAATGGTTAGTTTTTATAGGAAGATGGTTCACCTGTGAATCTTTGATGGCCGTATACTCGTTCATCTTCCAATCAGTTTTGGCTCCGTTTGGAGCCCTTCCACTGTAGAAAACCATTGTTCTTTTAATGCCTATGATGCGATTGTCGGAAGAATAAACATGATTTGGAGACCCTGTGGCTTTCCAGTACCCTGTGGTTGTCAGACGTCTTGGTCTTCCTCCTCGAGCTTCACTCTCTTGCCTCGGAATGAAAAAAAACCATTGTTCCGCCGTGTCTCTCAGACTCGCCTCTCCTGAGATTTCTGCAAAACCCAACACCAAAATTCAAAATCAAAGTATTAATAAACCAATCACAATACATATTTGACCCGGAAGGTAAGTATGTGAGTATGCAATTGATATAAAAAAGGAAGTTAAACGAGAATTATGCAGTGAAAATAATGTTTGATAGAGGAAACCCAAAAACATCCTTGACTTGCACCTTTCTTAATGTTAGTGAATCAAATTCACTTGCCAAAACTAAAGTATATCTTCCATTGTAGAATCTTAGCTCCATTTTGATTGAAAGGAGAAAGAAAATGAGGGAAAAAAAAAAGAGAAAGAGAAGAAGAATATAAAGATTTTACGTGGGAGTTGGGTGGGGTTGTAATCGTATATATCAACCACTGGGATAACACGATTCATGTCATCTCTTTCTCCTTCGAGTTTATTATGAAGATAGAACGAAATCAGCTCCTCTTCTGTAGGGTAGAAACGATAACCTGGTGGCATAATTTCCATCTTTCGATCACTTTATCATACACTTGTATTCTCTCTCACCGATATGTGCCGTACCAACAAGGAGAAAATTTGTTTTCTTCTTTATTGGTGTAGACCCATTCTCAAGCACTACACCTCTCAGTGATGTTATATATAGAGAGAGATTAACAGGTACTGCTAGCGGTTTTAGAGAATTAACAGGGTAGGTGCTCTAGAAGTAACATGGTGCTGAGCCACAAATGTGAGAAGTCTAATAAAAAAAAATTGTTAATTGAAAAAATGGGAATTATTTTTATTATATTAAAATTTAAATTTGTATAAATTGGATTTTATTTATTATTTAAAAAATAAAAAATAAATTTTTTTTATATTTGACTTGCTATATGTGTGAAAATTAAAGCACGTGGCCTGGAGAAAGTTAGGCAAAGGTGGTAGTAAAAGACAAAAAGGGGCGTCGGGGTGAAAGGAAGAAGAAAAGGAAGTGGCGTACTTTGGTTAATTTGCCAGGAAATTTCCACTCCACGCGCTTACACCGCGTTGCCATTATTCTGCTTCCGTACTTTTGAAAATTCAGATGCTGCTCGGTGCATTCCATTTTTTATTTTTCTTTTATGGTTCAGTTTTTTTTTTTTTATATATAAAGTTTTTGTGTTAGTCATTATTATGCAACTTGACATCTCAGCTAAACTAACACCTCAAGTAACAACAATCATCTGTCATCACATGAAAAAAATATTATTAAAAAAAAGAAAAAAAAAAGAAAATACAAAAATATGGAAGACTAGACCAAAAGTCATATGTTAACAAAAACGATACATAGGTAGATTATACCTATTCATAAAGAATTCTAAAAACAGACTAGCTGAGAGTCTATTGTACCAATGAAATGATTCTCTATGAATAAATCCTAAATTAGCCAACTTATCAGCACACACATTTCCTTGACGAAAAATGAGTTACCTTAAACCTGATTGTCCCACAAAAATTAAGACAAGTATTCCATCGATTCTAGGATATCTTTATAACCAACATTAAATAAGTATAAGTGAAAAATAAGTGAAAAATAAATGATAATTTGTGGACTAATGTTATATTTATTTAATTTTTTAATTATTGAAGTATGTTTTAATATTTTAATATAAAAAATAGTAAATTTATTTATAAATATTTTTACATCAATTACTATTTTAAATTATTTAATTATTTTTATTATTATTACTTATTTATGAATTATATGTTGATTTTATTGAAAACTAAAAATTTAATGTAGTGATAAATGATATTTTACTAATATCTTTGTTTCTATATTTTTTTAATATTTGAATTTGTTCAAATATTTTTCATCAGTTACATTTTTATATATAGAATTATTTTATTGTATATTATTTTTCAATTATTATTTTTATTATTACTTATTTACGAAATTTATATTTAATTTTATTAAATAATTAATTTTTGTGTAATGTTAAATGATAATTTGTTGAGTTAAAAAAATATTAAATTTATTCACTTTTTATTTAGAATTGTAATCTGTTACAATATTTAAATTTAAAAATAAAAAATTTATTTTTAAATAGTTTCCATCAATTATAATCTTACAATATTTAATTGATTTGTTGTATTATATTTTTAATTATTTCTATTACTACACATTTAAGAATTGTGTATTTTGTTTATGGAAAGCTAAAAATTTACGTGCAAAATTGTAATTTACTAAGGTCAATTATATTTGCCATCTTACAATAATAATAGTTGAGATATGTTCTAATAAGGTTAAGAATTTGTTTAGATTATTAAGGATTTGTTTAGATTGGAAAGAGAATGTGTAACAATTTATAATGATATGAGAGAAAAGTGTGAATAAAGTGAAATTGTTTAAATTAAGGTATGTTATGAAAAAAAAATTATTTAAGTTTGCTAGTGATACAACAATATTATGAGAAAATTTTTAATTTTTTAAGAAATTTAAAATGTAAGTTTATAAATTTATCATTATCTTTAAAAATAATTGAATAATAAAATATGAGATATTTTTGTGTAGATTTAAGTTAATTAAAATTTTGTAAAATTTTTTTTATCGTTGAAAAAATATTTTTTTTAGGAATACAAATTGTTTATCATTGTCCAAACACGAAAAGTTTTTATAAGAGTAAATTGTTTCGCTATAAATTAAATTATAATATTAAAAATTATAAAAAACATTTAAAGTATAATAAAAAATATATTAAATACATTTTTTTAGAATAAAATAAATAAATAACTGACAAATATAATAATATGATATTTTGACAATTTACATCTCCTCTTGTCATGCTTGATTGCATGTCACTACTCAGTATCAAGATTAATATATAACTTTAATATTTAAAAATATAAATTATTAATTGTTTATATCTGAAAAATTATTAAATAAAAATGAATAATACTTAAATAATCATAATTATAAAAAAATAATTAAAAATAATTTTTTATATTATTATCATTGTATAAATTTATGTTTTTATTATAAATAATTATGTATATTTATTATTATTAATTGTTAATATTTATTTTTATTAATAATATTATTAAATATTATTTTATTATATTATATTATATAATAAATTATATATATTGATTATATTTGTATATATATAAAAATAATATTTTTAAATTAATTTAATATTAAATTATAAATAAAAATATTATATTTAAAAAGTATTATGAAATTTGAATCAATAATATAAATAAAATATTTTATATATTTATAAATAATTAACAATTATTATCATACACAAGTAGTAAGGATAACAACTAAGAACATTAAGTTATCTATTTTTTTCTTCGCAATTTGTTAGGCACATAAGAGAATGGAGAAAAACAACTTCCACGTCTTTCCACGCTCACAATTTCTAGAAGATAAGTGGATACAGATGTATAGTATCCGTGCATTTCTTTATTCTGAAACATTACTGCGCTAAAAACAAACATAGCTTAATTGATATTATAAATGTGATATAGAATCTATTTTTTCATTTTAATAATTAACCTATAAAATTATCATATGATAAAAAAAAACTCAAACATATATATTTAACTTAGCATGATTTCATATTTTTTTATAACAAATTACTTTTATTATGTTTCAATTTTACATTCTCATGTTGACATAAATATAAACTAAATGCATTACCGGTCGTTTAGTATTTTTTCGTAAAAATCTTAAAGACTTGAAAGTACAACAAATGGCACAACATATTACATATTTTTTTTTTAATTCAAATATATATTTGTTCTGGAACGAGTGTAGGGGTATAGAGAACGACTATTCTGTTTCTATTTTGGGTAAGTTGTTATCATTCTAAATAAAAACATAGTTTCTTCTTTCTTTTCTCGGTCGTCTGATCTCATAGACGGGGATGATACTTGCAAAAGGCACTTCAACACTCAACTCGGTCAGGGTGTCGACACTCGGATGTCAGAGTACTATAGATAATGACGTACCTGGTTCTTGGGGTTTGTACTATTTATATTACCTTAATGACTCTTTGTTGGTGGACAAGATTATGGGGTTGATTTATGTTTAGGATTGTGTTAAATAACCTTTGATTGTATATTAATCCTGCTGACTTGGTCAACTCATGGATTGTCGCCATAAGTCGGTCGATCACATGTCATCATGTGACCTTCTCATGATATTTGATTGATTGAATGGTTAAGTTCTTGACCGACTCACGGAAGTCGATTCGATTGTCCGAGTACAATATCTATTAAAAGAAATATCTAATAGGTAAATTATATTCCTTTAGTTTGTAAAAGTTAAATATAATTTTCTCTGTACAATAACATAACTATGTTTATTACTTGGGCATGGCCATAATTTATCGCGTCATCATTCATCTCCCATGTTCGTGCGTTTGGGGCGGTAATTGCGACGTCAATTATGCTTCTGAAAATGATTTAATTAGTTTATTCAAAATTTATTTTCTTTTATGCTGTGATTTGATTACTGAGGAAGTGTTTTGAATTTTTAATGAAAAAAAACCATTGAATGAACACAGTTATATTTAAAATTATCTAGGGGCTTTAGTTAAAGTTTATATTAGAGTCTTAATTTATATGTAATTATGTTCATTTTATCTAAAACAAATTTTCCATGGATAGCACTTTATATTATAAAATTTAACTAGTTTTACATTCATTCATTGTGATTGACATTATGCTGCGTCACAACAAAAATGAAACAAATTTTGAAGCTAAACTTTAAAATACGAAATCGATATTATGTGTGGTGTTAATGTGAAACTTTTTTGCTTATTTTTAATTGCATTAGAAAAGTGTATATGGGTCATCACTTAAACTAGCTTATTACAAATTGTTCTATTAGGTGGATATGTACCTTCTATCTTTATCCTATATGCACTTCAATGATATTTTGTATTGTTGACCAAAAAAGAGACTTACCTATCTGAAATTGTAGTCCCAACTTGGACGTTAATCCCTGTTAATTATTTTGTAGTGTAGCTTATGAAAATAAAAGACTTTGTTGTGGTTAATTAAAATACAAAAGTGATTAACATAATTATCTCTTGGATAGTTATGACTTTTGTTAATCATCACTGAATATAAACTCTACAAATGCTTGCAAAAACATGTGCGCAGGAGTTATTATATATATTCCTTTTAGGTTGATGTATTGCAAAAGAGAAAACCCTTTTGAAAATGATTTTGTATAATATAACATAAGAGGAATCTTAACAAATTATAAGTATTTATTTCTGATTTAAATTTTTATCACCGAGTATAATTTTTTATTTTGATAAAATATTTAAGTCCAAGTTAATTTTGTTTATCAAATATTTAAGTTCAAGTTATTTTTTTTTATAAAAATACATTCAATGGAGTTCAATTAAATATTGGTGACTAAGTCAAGTCTAATGATCAAAGTTTATTATATAAAATACATGAGTTAAAAATATATTTTCAAAAGGTTAAACAAAGATGTATGTTAAAGATATCTTAATTAGTATGTGTCTCTTTTTTTTATATTCACTACAAGACAAAAAGTAACATATTAAAGTCGGTAAAAAATGGATAAAATGAAGAAAGAAGTATACGTTAATGTGTTATTTGCATTCAAGTAGTCAAAATGTTTTAAAAAGCTAAATGTTTTTGTAATTTAGCGTGCATTGGAACACTAGTAGCGTCTGTCAAATGAACATAAAAAAGAAGAAGAATATTTAATTATAAAACTTTTGCAAACAATATTATTTTGAAAAAAAAATAATAATAAAACTTTTGTGATGAGCCCACGACAGTGTCACCACCCCTCCTCCAGTGTATTTTGAATAGGACTAGGTAAAGAGCAAGAAAATTTATTACTCAATGTGACTTCAACCTCCACCGCCATGTAAGTGATGGTAAAAGGATCTTCAATAAGAAAAATTATGAAATAAAAATTCATTTTAAATATTAATTTTTTTTATATTTAATCATTAGTTATCAAAATTTTAGTTATTAATTATTTTATATTTTTAATTAAAAACTAATTTAAAATTTAAAATATTAACAGTTAAAATTTTAATAACTAATTTAAATATAATTTAAAAAATATTTTATAAATTTTATTAATAATAAAAAATACTTTATGTATTAATAATTTTTAAAATAATATCTAATCAATAATTATTTATTTTTAGTATCTAAATTTAATTTTTATTAAATGATTTTGTTTTAATGTGGCCAATAGATACGTCAATTTCCACTACAAGATTGACGGTTTATCTCAATCTCCATCTCTACATCACAATTAGAGTTTAGGGTTTGTTCATTATTATATTTTTCATTATCATATTATCATTATCACAACATATTTTTATTTAGTTTTTATCGTAATATACATCCTAAACACTAAATAAAATTAATGTTTATTGTATTATATTATATTATTATTCCTCATATTATATTTTAGTTATATATATATAAATAAAGTGAATAAAAATTGAACATACAGTTATGATTACAAATAAATGATATAATATTAAAAATATTATTATATATTTTATTTATTTATTTATAATATTATAGAATTTATAATATACAAAAAATCGTATATATTCAGTTGTAGTTCTTTCATAACTAATTAGTATTGTAATAGTGTCGTGTGTAGGTATGAGGCATAGTGAGTTTGAATTCTACATTAGACACTTTTTATTCAATTTTCAAAACTCTGTTTGAGTGTTATTTTGGCGTGTTAGTGTGACGTCTAGAAAGTTAAATGTGAATTAAGAATTACCTGCTTGATAAGTTAAATGAATAAAAAGAGATGAAAAGTGTAATAGAAAACTTGATAACGGGTTTGGTCATTGTGGTGGACAATGGCACTTTGTCCACGAAATTATTCATGACTTGGGTTGAAATTTTGACTTGGAAACTCTGTGTTGTGTTGTCCATAAATATTTTGAATGGGGACCTGAATTCTTCTGTGTCTGAACTGTTTAGTGTGAAACAAGACAAATATACGTGTTTTTCAGTTTTCAATAGGAATTTAGATACTATTTTAAATTCTAAATTTTGATAACAATTTTTTTTACAATAATATTAATTTAAAAATTATTTATTAATAATATAAATTAATTTAAAAATTAATAATTTTTTAAAATTTTTAACATAGTATCTAATTTCATCAATATAACAATTAATTATTTTTAGTCTTTAATTTCTATTTAATAATTTTTTAATAGTATTTTGTAAACATTTTCGATATGAAAAGTTTTCTTTAACATTATCCTTCATTAAATACATCTAATTAACAACTAATTTTTCTAATAAAATATTATATAACAATAAAATAATAATAAATAAAGTTGTAATGGAAATGTATAAATTGAGAAAAAAAATGATTTTTTTTTTATAAGATAAAAAGTAATTTTATATATATTTGTTTTAAGAAATTATATAATTTTTAAAAATAGTTTTTGCATGAATTAATTTTTTAAATTTTATTTATTTATACAATTGTTGTATAGTCACTATGAAAAGAAAGATGTCTATGGTTATCACCCTTCACATGATTTTTTTTAATAAAAACATTGGTTGATTAAGGAAGCTCGATTGATATATTATTGGATGTATCATTGTCAGCTAATACTTTTTCACATTTTTTCACACTTCATCTAGTCATGACATTCACCCTTAAGTCTTGGGAGACAAAGTCATGGTACATGTTGACCAAAAAATGGCTAAAGAATGCTACAAAATCATTATGAACATGATTCCACTACCAAGTCCATTGTAATCCACAACCAGCTGCAAATGGCAATATGATTGTGATGATCAACCTTAAGGCCTAGGTTAACAATATGTATGTGTAAATTCGAGTGATGACACAACCCTTCTCCAATTGGACAAATCATAGCAAAATAGGAAGCTAGGGTCATCATTGTCGGATGAAAAATGAAAAGATGACTCTTGAAATCCATTGAAAAAATGTTGATTTAGTTGCATGGATTGCAAATGAGTTACGTCCAACTAAGATAGAGGCGGAAACACATATTAACGATTCGTTCAAAAAAAAAATGTGCTAGTGTAGGTGTCATGTTTAAAACACAATATGAAGTATTAATAGTTGGGATAGTCATAACTTGGGATATGTCAGCATGCAAACTTTTATGTCAAAGTGATTCCCAACTCATAATAGATTTTGTTAAAAGAGTTTCGAGCAAATGACACAATCTTACTCAAATACTACCACAAATCATTTGGAATGTTACTGGACTTAGAAGAAAGAATAGTGGAATATATTTATCGATAAGATAATTCAAGGGTTGATCTATTGTCAAAATTGGCAAGCATAAAGAAGAAAGATCAACAATCATATATGATTAGACGAAATTTCGTGTCACCAACTGTTGATACAAATGAATGTCTCACAATAGAGCACAATGACACCTTGATGAATCCAATATTTAACTTCTTACAAAGAAGAGGGTGCATCAGTAGCGAAAAAAAGGAAGAAAAGGCAATAAGGATAAAAGTCTCCCGATTTCTCATCACAGGAGGGAACTTTTTAAAAAAGAGGTTCATTGACACTCTTTCTAAAATGCATTACACAATCACAAGTCAAGTACTTCATGGAAAAACTACACAAAAATATATGTAAATTTTATAGTGAAGGGAGACAATGTTCATAAGCGTGTTGAGACTGTACTACTATTAGCCAATTATAAAAGAGGAGTTTGTTGAATAGACAAAAGTCAATCCCAATACATAGCCCATTAATTTATTATATATTTATTATTTTAATTTATTCTTTAAGGTAACTCAATGTCTCTATAGATACACTCACCCATTGATAAGAAAAATCGGATGAGAATGCATTTACGAGTGAAAAGAAAAATGAGTTATTGTAAATTGTAGTAATGAATTGATATTTTAATATAAGAAAACTGTAAGACTTGCAGTTATACATATTCAACGCAGTGGCACATGCCACTCTACAAGTTCTGTGGTAGTCTATACGAAGCTCTATAAGGTGCACCATGAAGACAATACTTGAAGAAGAAAAAATTGAAATTAGTATTATTAGGCATATTAAAGTTGTAAATTATGGTTAGAGTGCAATAAAAGGAGTAAACATGGCTTAATAAAAGTAACATGATTTTTACTATCAATTGATAATTCGAGATCACGATTTACAAAAATAAAAAAAAACTAAGTGAATAAACTATCACAACAATATTATAAATTTATTACTATAATTGTAAGTGAATTTGTCTCAAATTGAGTAGGAATGTGTCTAAAAAACAATGTATAAGAAAGAAGACTCGCATATTCAATACCTTAAAATTTTTGGATTGAAAGTGATGTACTGACTTTTTTATATAAAATGATCATGACTCGTTGGTGTCGAAAGAACCCGTATTTTCTCACATACATTATGTTGCATTTATTCTTAAGTTTTATACCTTTATATTTAAATATAATTTTTGTTCATAAATTGAATAAATTTTAATTTTAATCTTTATAATTGTTTTCTTTACATTGAATTTCTTTACCAAAATGCATTCATCTTCTTGGAAAGTTTGAGTGAGTCTCTTTCAAATAGACCGAGAAGTACTTTTTTTCTTCCGCAACAAGTTATACCATTTAGCGGTCGAAAACAACGTGACGTTTTATTTTTTAACGATGGATAGACTGAATCAACTACAATCTGGATATAAGTCTTTTTGGTCAATAGAGTTTACTACAGAACATCTATTTTAGTTATTCAATCAAATTAATACCTGAAAATTTAATTACAACATAATTTACCTTGCATTTCATCGTAATTTCATTTCCAAGTCTTCTATAGCAATTTTTAGCATTGCGACACTATCCTTACAAATTTAACTGTTTTGAAACTTTCTAGCTTTTTACCGATCATTTTTAAGTTATGGATAATGTCGTCACCTTATTTAAAATAACTTGCTCATTTTAAATTAGTCTCTAGTTAATTAAAAAAAAATATATATTTTCGAATTGAAACTTAGATTATTGTTTTAAAAATATTTCAAAACTTCTGAACCGTATATTATTATTATTTATATGCTTAGATATATTTTTCATTGAGTTGTATTATTCATATTTTAGTTTTCAAACTCCAACCCTTGTCTTGTGATATTTTAAAAAAAATAGTAAGTTTTTTAATGAAATAACTATAATTTAAAATAAAAAAAGTCTTTTTAGTCCATTAGAGAGTAAATTAAAATATGAATGACTTCATAATTACCAGTACAGTAAATTTAATCGTATGAAAACTCTTAAAACTCAAAGGAGTATGGTAAAATTTATCATTTTGTTAAAGCATTCGTGATTCTTCGGACCATATTTCCTAGTATCATCCCGATGTTCATTGCTATACCATCATTTGCTCTGTTATACTCAATGGACGAGGTAGTAGTAGATCCAAGTAGGCAGAACTCGAATAAGCCCAGAGACAAATTTTGGGCTAAACATAGGAGGCGGAAGTCTGTTTCTCCCTGCACCTCCATATCTTCTTCTGTCACCCCATATAAAATGTGAAAATACTTTTTTATCCTTCTTGTGTCAGTCTCATAGAGTAGTTTTCGAATTATGTAATCTGGACACGCATTTGAAAAAACCCTTCCGGATTACATAATTCAAAAACTAAAAAAGACTTCTAAATTATGTAATCCGAAAACTAATCATGCATACGAAAAAAGACTTATGAATTATGTAATTCAAAATATTACATACAGATATTTTAGAAAATACGAAAATATATGAAAATGAAAGAAAAATCTATGGGCAAGAAGAAACAGTCCAGGAATTTGAAGGGTATCATGACTCACCCAAAAGAGAAAAAACAAAGACACTGTAAGCCAATCAAAAATGGGGAAAAAACTTGAAACCAGTGTCTCAGAGATTGAATAAAAAATATCTATTTTAAAAAATGGTTTTACATATACATTCTTCTTTATTTTTTAAAAATGTTTAAAATATCTGTTTTAAATATTTATTCTTGAAACCATATTTTGATTACAGGTTCTGAAATTTAGTTCCATTCCAAACGAGCATTTAATATATACCAAAACCAGATTTCGAAATGTATTCAAATTTTAATTTTAATGCTCGCTGATTAATTTCTAAAACATGATCCATTTATATATTTTAAAAAAATATGTATTTTATTAAATAAATTCCTAAAATTTTAATTTTTATCTGGAAATTATTTTTACTGAACAAAATTCCCACATATATTTTCTTAAAATTTATTAAAATTACAGGAAACCAAAATTAGTTGCGGCCCATATATACCAAAACCATGATATAGAAAGCCCAAAAAGGGTAATCTGGTCTTTCAGAATATCCATGAGACTATATATACCCTCGTTTCGTTTCCACAGTCATTAGGGTTCTTCGTTCTTTACGGCTTTTCAGACAACATTTTTGTTTTCTAATAATGTAATTGTTTGGTGAATCTATTTTCTATAAGCGCTGCCCTTAAGATCGCCTTCCCAATTTATCCATGGAAGCGTGTCGAGTCATAGCAGCGCCATATCAACACGCTTTGAGGTTTCTCTTTGGGGTTTCCCTTTGAGTCATCTTTCTTCCACCTTTTTCTTATCAAGATTCATTGAACCCTTTGTAATACACTGGAGTTTGAATCTCCATTTTTGTTGATCTCTATGGCTACTGGGAATTTCCCATTATGCCCTCTTTAGATTCAACTAATGTGAGTTCAACTCCTTTGTTGGGTCTTATATCAGTGCTTCTGTCTCTGGTGGGAACATTTCACGACTGGTTTTTTTGTTTGTTCTAGAGTTGTTTATTATTGTGTTCGGTTTATTTATATATTTATTTCAAAGGAAGCATAAGGCAAGGATGATGATTCAATTAGATGTATGAAAGGAAAATTCCATTTTGAATTCAAAATCTTGAGGCAATCCATTCATATACCTGACTTGCCTATATTCTAACTTTTCTTAGATAAGGTATGATTCAATTAATTCGATGTTAACCTAATTCTCCTTGGGTTTGTGTTCTTCGATACTGCTTGTAATATAACTGATCTGAAAGCCATCTGTGTTACTTTCTTTTCTAGAAGATTAAGATTTTTTAAAATGGGTTTTGGTTGAATTTAAACTTGTGTTTGTTTGATTAAACAATTTAAGTAAATTTCATAAGGCAAGGATGATGATTCAATTAGATGTATGAAAGGAAAATTCCTTTCTGAATTCAAAATCTTGAGGCAATCCATTCATATACCTGACTTGCCTTCAATAAAAAATGACACACAAACATGTTTTATATTTTCCTAAATTCGTTGAAATCATTTTATTGGGTTCATTTTCAGTAATATAATGATGTAGAAATTAAGTCATTGTGGTTAAAAGTTTATTTTTACTTTTACTCTTTTACCAACTAACTAATGTAAGTATATTTTTTTCATTTTTTTCAGATTCTTAACTATTATTTGCTGAAAATATTTTTTTCATAAGAATGTTTGAAATTATGTTGGGTCAGCCTAATTATGATAGTAGTATTGGTCAGTGAGGTTTTAATGAGGAACTCATAATAGTGAAATAATTACATTCATGTCCTTTTAGTAAAAGGAAAATGCTCTCGGCTGTCAATAATGACTAATAACTAAAAGGAAAGTAAAATGTTTCTGGTCAGCGATTAAGGTAGAATTCAGTGAAGCAAATTCCTTTCAAGAACATTTGAACATTTATAAAGCGTAAATGTTCTTGATCAAATTAGAATTTAGATAAGTAAATTTTTGTTAAGAACACAGAAGCTTAATTGCACTAAGCGAACCAAGTTCTAATGTGTATAATTTTGCAATTGCATTAGTCAGCCAAGTAAGTGTTCTAATGTGAATAATTCTGCAATTGCACCAGGTAATGAAGCGTTGATTATAGTAACCAAATATGTGTCTAACGTAGCTAGTGGGTGCCCAAAACCAAATCTGTAACAACAATATGCTGAAACCTATAAGCAATGACCTTGATATGAATTGGAATGTTATGAACTTGACCATGAGAAGCCAATTTTCCCATTCCCAATTGAAATGTAGGTGTTGGATTAACTGGTAACTTGAGAGATTTGATAAGTTTAGGTTGTACGAAATTATCCAGTAGAGGAATTTGGGTTTCGATGCCATTAATATACCTTGTAAAATGGATTGTTCCTCTTGCTGATGTGTCTTTCAAAGCATTGTACGAGAGGTGGTGATGGAAGCCATCATCTGGTGGAGTGGTCGTGGCTAAGTGAGGGTAGTTTAACTCAGCAACAAGGCCGTCCATTTCTTTTGATGATTGAAGTAGGAAGTAGTGTTTATTGGCTCACTTATGAGTTAGAGAATATTTTTCTATCACATGTAAAACACAAGTCCTTTTCTCTACGAAATTGTATATCTGTTGGTGATAATTTCTTAAGGTGTCTGGGTTTTGGTGGTGTAGGCAAAAGAGGAGAATTAATGTTGGATGTGGAAGGAGATATGAACGGTTTCTCCTGACTTTGGGATGAGGAAAATATAGGTTGATAAGTTGATTTCGTGGTGAATGATGGGTAACGAGGTTGAGGTGAAGGCAAAAGAGGAACAAATTTTTCCTCAAATAGTTTGGCTAACGTCACTGCCTGGGATAAGGATTAAGGTATCCGTGCATTAACCTCCTTTCGCAGTTGTAGAATTAAACTGGCCACAAAACAATCCTTGAGTAGCGAGTCATCCATACGAACAACTCGATTAGCAAGCTCAATGAAAGTATCATAGCATGCACCTACCGCAATATTTTGAGTAAATTTAAGTAATTTTGCGCAAATTGAAGGTGAATCGTTGTCGCTAAGGAACTGATACTACCCAAATCCATTAAAAGATGACCATAAATGTCAACCTTGAAGGGTCATCTCAACAAGCAAAAGAAGATGCCATCAATAGGAGGAATGGTCAAGGACCAAAGCACTTGAAGTTCTTCCTATTAGTGATCTTAACATTTGGGTCGTATCATGGAACCCCAATTTGGAATCTGATTGGACCGTTCCAACATTTGAAACCATGCCAGCTCCTTACCATCAAATTGGAACGATGCTATAGAAACCTTTTGATCGTCAGGAATGGAGTATACCAGAAAGAAACGCTATATAACCATTGGATGACATCATCGGTGGAAAATATAGGAATATCCACGGTCATGTGAGGTTGGGGCTGCAACACCGAAAATAGTTGACGGGAAGCCACATTGGACTGAGAGTTCGACCCATCGGAGCAGAGCGACTGCGAAGTGGTTGCGTCGCCGCTTTGATGTAGCAAAGATAAAATAGAGTCTAGTGCTTGTTCAACTTTCACAAATCGATCATTGTGTCCTTGGAAAAGCGTCTGCAACGCTTCAAAGGTTTGACTAACTTTGAGAAACTGCGTAGAATGGTTCATTAGGACCTCTATCATGCGTTTTACATTTGCTTGCATGTCCTTCATCCGTGTGTTTTCTGCCATGATGGGTCAATGAAAGCACCACTGAAACAACCCTGTAAAACCAATACCAATACTGGAAAACAGGGAACAAAGAACAAATTGGAAATGTTTATTTCAATGAAGAAATCGTCCACCACTGTCTATTGGCAAATTCCAAAAGTTCCAGCAAAATTTAAAGGAAACAAAACAAGTGGTTCCTATTATATGCAGCCGCTAGCACGCAGATGCCCATGGATCATAATTTCAATCACCTGTGAAAAAGGTTAAGCATTCAGAAACAGAGGAAGAAATAAGTAATGCAGTAGAATATTCTGAGGGAAGGAAGGGACTCACTTTTTGCCTGCCTTTTCTCTTGCTCCCCACCCCTTATATTCACGTAGTCCTTTTTCCATTTGGGCTCCAACCGTTTTCTTTTGGATCTCCTCAATCCATCCACTTTTGAGAGGTTTGTTATGCCCTTCTGACCCACATGTTTATGCTAAGGTGTATTTTCATTTTGGCCATATTGTTGCGTTGTATCATGTCCTTAAAATACTTTATTACATAGCGAAAAAATAATGAAGAATAAGCTAACAAACTGCAAAAATATCACTGACCATTGCGCTTTGCCTTGTTATGTTGTTGCCGACCATTATCGAAGTTGAAACTCTTGTTGCAGATTTTGCAACTGAGCCCACCAGACTTAGGACTCTTGGCTTCACTATTGGGAGCCTTTCCACCTTTCTTCGCGGAGTGTGGAGTTCCTGCATTTCCTGTTTTCTTACCATTAGTCTTTTCTAGAGTAGCATTTTTTGCTTTCTTGGAGGAAACAAGAGTTTTTTATGCAGACTCATTTGGTTTTTTCTTTCCTATATCCGCCTTTTTAAGAGGGGTTTCTTCATCATCATCTTTATCACTGTCAGACTCCTCGTCACTGTCAACATCATCCATCTCTTCATCAGAATCATCATCAGAGTCCTCGTTGTATTTCTCTGGCTCAACAACCTTGACTTTTTTTATTGGAGCACTAACTTTGGCATCTGGCTTTTTTGATCGAACTGCCTTCACTTCCTTAGCTTTTTTTTTTCAGGTTTTCCATTCTTTGTGTTAACCAATGGGATATCTTCATCGATATCAGTAAATTCATGCTCCTCACTATCATCGACAGAGTAATAAGCCTTGTATCCACATAAATGAACGCTGACATTCTTTGAACTGTGGGATAATTCAAACTCCTTCTCCATAACCAATTCCAGAGAAATTTGAGTAATTTTCTCCTTGGAGAGGGTTCCCAGGACAAACTTCTGCTCACCAACCTTCAAGTACACAACCACAAGCTCATTTGGTTTTTCCTTCTTTGCCTCACCAAGAGTAACCTGAGAAAGGTGTATGCATGCCTCAAATTCAGTTGGGTCTACCTTAACAGACTCCCCAACCTTAATCTCAGCACCCCAAAACTCCATTCAAAGAACAATTGAAAGAAGCAGTAGAAGTAGGGTTCGAGGAGTAAAAGAAATCAGAGGTATTGGCGGGGAAGAAGGCTCTAATCATTCCATTCTTCTTAC
>Ga0123342_1005086_pt1 | contig 19433 bp, 2 predicted proteins | sample Turbeawhitnodule_FD_89960 | JGI IMG/M metagenome (GOLD analysis project Ga0123342, IMG submission 89960) | Root nodule microbial communities of legume samples collected from Mexico - Turtle bean Mexico white nodule | ecosystem: Host-associated > Plants > Roots > Nodule | place: Mexico: Nepantla... | reverse complement strand
ATATTTTAATTTTCAGTTCCTAGCAATAAAACATTGACAATTATGTAACATATAATAATAATAATAATATTATTATTATTATCATTAGCCGTATTATACTTAGATACTTTTATATTATATAACTTATTTTAAATTTTATATTATTTATAATAGTTATTTTACTATTTGGATATTATACTTCAATAACTTTGATTTTTTTTTTGTAATTTTTTTAATAATTTTCATATTACATATTTTAGCTATTTTATGTTATTTTAAATTTGAATGTTTTTATAATCTTGTAAAGATATTATAACTATTATTTTTTATTTTTAGTATATTTTACTTATAATTTAATAGTTATTATATTTTTAAATAATATTAATAATTTTTTAGGAGAAAAAAATTTAAGAGAAAAAAAATAATAATTAATGAAACACATTGTCTTGTACAAAATTGTCAAATAATAATAAATGCATAACAGAGAATGTACTCATAACCCATGGTACTAATTCTCCAAGTGAAAACAAACACACACTGATTGTGTATACAAATAAAAATGCCACAAAACTTAATGTAATGTGAGAATTATCACTTAAAGCAACTTTGATATGTTGCTATTTGTGACCAAGATTCAGAAAAAAATGTCAATATGAAAATCCAGTTTCTTCAGCATCAGGTCCCGGTGCCGGTGCCGGCACCGAATTTGAAGATGAATGTTTAGATGAATGTTTAGCAGCGACAAGGGCAACGAAGAAAAGTGTTGAGAGGAGAGAAACGAGGAAGGATTTGATGGAGAATGATTGAGATGCCATGGCTATGAAAAATTTAGAGAAAAAGAGAACGAAGAAAGAAATGTTAGAGATTGTGTGAGGTTTTGTTTTTATTTTGTGATGAAAGAGTGAAGAGATGATGATGCTATTTATATTGGTGTACAAACGCATGTGACCTCAGGGGAGCATTTGATTGGTTTGTCCAAAGAAGCCGAAATTATTGCTTCTTCTCTGCTTTTCAAACTTTTCCTTTCAACAACTGCTTTTATTCACCTCTAATTACGTATTTTCTATTTTTTTAAAATTTTAATTAACTTATTTGATTGTTAGAAATAATTGTCACAAAACATGAAGAGAGACAATGAAATTCAAATTTATCCAACAAAAATACTTTTATCTTTCAAAAGTAAAATAAATATTAAATTATGATAAGAAGCAAGTTGTCTTGTTTAAAATTATAGTGTATATATGATCTTGTGGTTTATTTCACACTTAATTTACACGGTTAATGCTCTATTATGTGATATATATATATATTTTCTTGTATTAAGCTTACACAACTCTCATTCTTTTAATTTTTGTAGACACATGAGAAATAAATTCATTCTTACGAGTATTATCCCAACTTATCCTAATTTTGATGAAAAATTCATGCATTATTAATTAAATAAAAGTATGGATATAGATAATATCATCACATAAAACATATTCAATTTGTCGCCATACCCATCTCTAATTTAAATTATTAAAATATCGTTAACTTATTTCCATTGTTTTTTTTGTCAGTTGTTTCATTTCATTTTAAAAATCTTTATTTTGTTACATAAATTTTTATTATCTCTCTTAGTTGTTCAATTCATTTAATATTTTGACTATGATTTCCAAGATATTTTCTCTAATCATAATCTCAATTTCATCTTTTTTTCCTTTGTGTGGCATTTCAAAAAAAACACTTTATAGAATTATATTGTTTATAAAATATAATTTGATATTTTTTTAATATTTTTATTTGTTATTTCTTTTCGTATGAAAATATATGACAATTATTTTTATTATGAATGTTCAATCGTTAAAATTTTACTTTATTAGGTAATATAAAAAAAATATCTTTTTTTTATTTCACTACTTGTCTTTACCTATATATAAAGAGAATTCTCCTTGTAACTTCTCTTTTGGTGTACACATTTAATTTTTCCACTTTATCCTTATACAAATATTTTATTTTATTATTTGAAAAATATATAATAAGAGGTTTTTTGTCATTTTATTGTTATCTTGGACATTCATGTCATTTTTTCTTTTTGGTATTCAATCTTAGTTTTTCTATTCTATAATTGGAAAACCAAACTTAACTTACGTAGCTTTCTTAACAACTTTCCACTTTCCTTCCTATCAAAAACTTTCCACTTCCTCTCTGTCAAAAACTTCCAATTTATCAATTTATCTCTTAATTATATCAGTTATAATATTAATTTTAATGTATCTGAAGCCTCATTCCCTTCTTTCCTCTTGGAAACACACGTTCCATTACATGCATTGTGTTTTTGTATATAGGATGTTGTATATAGTTTTTGTTTTGGTTTACAGTTGTCGTCATCATCAAGTGCATGACGTTTGATCCCTTGGTTGAATTAAGACGGGTGACTCTTCGTCCGACGCCCTTTCTTCTCCAATTCCCCTCACTTAATGTGTTTCCTCCCCTCTTAAATGAGAAAGTTTCTCAATTTCTTTTTCATAAGACACTATAAGTGTAAACCTAACGACGTTTCGCTTTCTGCGTTTCATATATGCATATTGCATTTTAGATATCCACATGACGTTTCAGATATCTACATGGCGTTTCAGATATCTACATGGTGTCTGCTGCTTATTTTTTTTTCACTATTTCCCCCCTAAATCTGTTTTCTTTATTAAAGACTCAAATGTTTTTTTTTTTATCAAAAGCACAAAAATGATTGTTTTATAAACATTAACCATTCACTACTTCTTTTTTGTTTTCAAATATCATTTTTAAGGATTTAAAACTGAAAAGAGATAAATGTTTTATTAAGCTTATTTACATGTTCTTGTTTTGTTCTCATGCTTCTTCGATATGAAGGTGTAGAAGTCATTAATCCAGGAGTATTGATGGCCCAAAGGAGGAAGCACAAAGATGAAGATGGAAACTAGAGTGCTTATTTATTTATTCATTTCCATTGACTCTCTTATGTAAAGAAAGAGATGGTTACTCAAAGATGATGCAATCAAATGTTTGTATTTGTTCAGATATAACATTAGTGAGACTAAAATTATTAAAATATTTTTTCTCATTCGTATATTTAATCTATGGATTTAATTTCAATAAATTTTATTAAATATATAATATACCTATAACCTCTTTTATTCAATTTTTAATATTATACATAACCCTATATAAATAATAAAATAAAAAACAGAACCTCTCTTTCCACTAGTTCAAGATAAAATAGATTCAGTTATAATATTTATCTTTTAGTGTGTGTATTACATAATATAAGTATAATTCAAATGTTTGATAAGAAAAGAAAAAGTTATTCAATAATAAATGATTAAGAAAGGAAGGACGCATGAAAATTGGATAAATTATTGGTGACTAAAACTTTGAAAATTGTAATTAATAAATGATCAAAAGTCATAATGTTAAAAAGTTACAAATAAAATATGAGAAGTGGTAAAACACATTCTTTTAAAGACTGTTTTTTTTTTATTGATTAAAATTTATTAAAAATTACAAAATCAAGAAAAGACCATTACAGAAAATGTGAACCTTCAAATTTAATCAATTTTTTTTATAAATTTCAACCAGTAAAAAATTGTGTTTAAAAGAACGTTGTATTAACATTTAAAAAAAAATAGTGCACACAATCTATACAGATTAAACGCATTGTGCTCACATAACATAACAACAATCTAATAAATCATAATATAAAAACTAATTATAATTATAAAAAAATTATTATATTGACTTAAATTAAATATTATTTTAAAAATTACAAATATTCAAAATAAATATCTGCTTAGTTATCAAAAAATTTAGTTACTAATTAATTTAAATTCTAAAATTAATAGCTAATTAAATACTAATTTAAAAAATAATTTATAAATTTTATTAATAATAAAAATTATTTTAAATACCAATACTTTTTAATTTCTAAAATAATATTTAATTTAATTAATATAATAAATAGTTATTTTTTATCTTTAAAATTAATTACCATTTAACGATTTTCTAGTGTCATAATAGAAAAATCTATTTGATTTTCACTGTACAAAATTTTTTTTGAAAGTTAACTGTAATACCAAAGGTTTATTGACTTGCTTAATATAACTTGGTTAATATAGTGATTAATTATTTTTTTCTTTAAAATTAATTTTTATTTATATTTAATGATTTTCTTTTAAAATTAATTTTTATTTATATTTAATGATTTTCTTGTAGTGGATTTGATATATATCATCAACTTTTTTTCTTCTTGATATGTATCAACTACAACTATTCATATGGGGTATCCAACACAACCATATATGCTATTCCCAATACAAACAATAGTGACAAACCACAACACTTATATTATTTCTCAACAAAGTGAAATCTAAATTCAGTAAAAATCTAAATGCACTGCTTAAGCCACTCAGGTCTTCACTAGTAAAAAATTGGTTTCCTGTATGAGATAAACAAAAGTCAATGATTGATTCACCAATAAGAACATTTTAATACACAAAATTGTTGAATTAAAAACTGAAGTCAGCTTGTTCAAGATGTTAAACTATCAAAGTACACTTATATAAATTGCAGGACTAATATAAGCAAACTTGAATATATTGGTTAATTGTTGCAAGGACTATCATTACACAAAATATTTCACTGGGTGGGTCTGATTTACTAAAAATCTATTAACAGTAACATGTTCTAGGAAATCAGTTCTACTACTGGTGCAGAGAAGCTTTTGGACTACTTCTGTTTTTTGGCGAACCCTTTGGAGTATTATTTTGATGTCAAAGTGATACCAAAATGCTTATAAAATTATACAACCTCTCATAAGATAGCTTAACATTTAAAAATTGTAAAGGGAAAAAAAAGGTTAACTTACTCAATAATCCCTATTTTCAATTTTTGTTTCAAATTAGTCCTCACTAAAAGCTGTTAATTTTTGCTGGACTATAGGGACATATTTGAAAGCTCAAAAAACTATATTTGACAAATACAAATTGAATAGGTAACAATGTTTATCTAAATGCTTTCAAATAGATCATTGTAGTTCAGCAAAAGTTAATGACTGTTGGTGAAGTGAAGACTTATTTGAAAATATTTGGTGGTATGGGGCCAATTACAAAATTTTAAATTATAAGAACCAGTTCAAAAATCAGTGAAACTATAGGAACTTACAAAATGATTTAACCAAGCAGAAAAGAGCAAAAACTTAAAATAGTTATTAGAATGGAGCTGGAGCTTTATAAAACTAAATTTGAATTGGCCTCAAGCATTTCCACATGGTTAAGTTCCCATAATATAGCATTTACTCATAAAGCAAGGGAACACATTATAGCCTCATTCGAATTCCCAAGAATCACATTTCACATATGTGTTGGATTTAGGATAGTCAGTAGTTGTAGAATGAGTTCTCAATACCTACAAAAACGAGTCACTCGGCGAGCTAATACTGCAACTCGGGGACAGCTAACTAGAACCCGGCATCTTCACAGCTTTCGGTCTTCTATACCACAATATTGCAAACCATAGAGTCCTCAAGAGAACCCCATTTGCAAAATGAGGAATGATTATACGTCCCCAGTAAGGGTAATATGGCCCCGGCAATTTGATAAGTGTGAAAAATATTGCAATGGCAATTAAATGCCAAGGAACTTCTGCATCCTGAAAACAAGAGCAGTAATAAGCTACGGCAAAAGGGTGAAATTAAACAAGACATAGGCTGCTATACAGTTAATAGGGAGGAAGGACCACCAAACTAACTTTCTCATATCTAGCTCTATTATGACCAGTAAAAATGATCTCAAAATATAAATACCAGAATAAGTCCCTAACACATTGGCCCCTAGAAAACAAGGCAAACGTCTGGAAAACAAGGCAAATGTTTAGTTTTGAAATATATCATCGTATTCATCCTGAATTCTTTGTGCAAGCTGGATTGCTAAGTTGGAATTTGCAAATTAATAAACATCTAAGGTAGTCACCATATTGTCCATACACTATCATAAATCCCCAAAGAAAAGTCATCAAGTGCAGTGAGATCAACTAATTCAAAAGGATCATGCTGTGTTGTTAGAAATTCAAAATATGGAGACAATGAGGCAGTTGAAAATGTTTTACAGGGTGAATGGAAGAAATTAAGAACCTATAGAGCTCAAGCATCACAACTGTTTCATTCTGAATGAGGGAAAGTAATTATTGAAAAAACAACAGCTTAATACTACATCCAACAAATCTCTCTGATATCTAGATTATAAAATGGCGATTAACCAATGACATACCTTTAGATGTGGAGATAACTCGAGGGCAGTCACTTTAAGAATCCCAGCAACAGCAACTCCAAAGAGAACTGGAAGAGGAACCAGAACTAGCTTCCTTTCATGTGCACAGTAGGACATTTCACTCAGTGACGTAACTGCAAATACAGGCACAGCTAGGTATTTGACAACAAACAAAATAAGATCAAGAATAAGTTGAATTAAGTTGTCTAAGGCTTTGTTCCATGGGAAAATCTTCACTGGCTCAGGAGAACTGTCCCAAAGCTTTTGTGCTTTGTCTATTAACTGGTTAAGCTTCATTTTTCCATGATCATCTGATTGTTGTGCAGACATATTCATAGAACAGGAGATCTTGGTCACTCTCTTCTGAGATACACCAAATGGTTTAACACTTAAGCAGCAATTGTGCTTCTCAACAAAACATGGTGTACCCTGTGCAACAGCAGATAGGGGAAATTTTAACTTATGAAGCCAGTAACCAGAACTAAGACAACTCTTTTTTAACTGAATGTCAAAGATTCAAAAGAGTTTAACAGGCAAGCACTATCGAAATAGAAGTTTTTACACAATCAAACAATAAAAAGTTATCCATTCAATCACTTTTAAAATAGTTATTATAAAAGTCAATGAATTTACCCAACATGGGGATCTGTAATTGAATGATAGTGTAGAAGACCTTTACACTGAGAGTAGATGTATTATTTAGGGTCCATTTGGAATAACTTTTTTACAACTTAATTGAATTATTTTATGGTATAACAACTTGTGCAAACATTTGGAAGTGCTTATGATATTTCAACTTATTCCAATAAGATTCTAACATAACTTGTGAAAAAGGGCTTACAATATATATGACATATTTCAATATAATTTCTTTTTTAATTGTAGAAAAAGAAACAACTTATTCACACATGCTTCTACGATAAACAACTTATTGTAGAAGCTATTTACCCAAACAGACACTCATCCAATTCAAAAACTCCAAAAACAAATGATAACTGGCAATTTACAGATTGAGTAATGGCACTATCTACAAGTTGTAAAATCAAAAATTTCCTGACCTTGAAACTCTAATAATTTAATTGCATTTCACATTTGATTCGTCACCTTGCCCAAATTATTATTATATTATTTTAAAATATCCTTGACTATCATTTTGGTTTGAGATAACAACAGAATAAGAAAAATTGCCTACTAAGAGAAACAAGGATATATTGTAAGAGAAAATGTTGAAAAGAGTACCTTGAAACCCAGAAAGGGAGGTTCGATTGAGACGGTGTTGTTGAGGATCAAGGGTTGGAAACGAGAAGAAGCAGTAGCAGATAGAAGGTGAGAGGGATAGGGGAGAGACATGGTTGCGTAGTTGAAAGATGAAAACTTGAAACCAAATCCGAATACCCTTTTGAAAGAGGATTGCAATTCAACAAGTGGGTTTTGCGGAGGTGTCAACTACGAAAATAGAAGAAGAGGGGAGAAACCATACAAGTTACAGTACTAGGTCTGTTCCATTGAAAACTAGAAACTAGAGATAATATTCATGCTGGTACTTAGTAAGAATAATTTTTAAGAAATGTGTGAAAATGATTAAAAACCTGTAAAACAATGTTGATTTTTTATTAATTTATACTTTATTAACTGGTTTATTCTATATAATATTCGTAATATATTATGTCTATGACAAATTCTTTCTCCATTGTATCAATTCTAAATACACTCAATCTGTCATTTAAAATGAAAAAAGTACTCCTTCAAAATAATAAAAATAACTATAAATAAAAAGAGAACGTGGATAAAAATTACTTTGAGAAATATTTCTGATTTCAATTTTTAAATTTTTTTTTAAATTTTAGAAATTTTTATCTGAAATGCATTTTCAATTTTATGGATTTTTTTTCATAATGTATTTTTTTAGTTTCGAATTATATTTATTATTCTGAATTTTTAAATCCAAAATAAGAGTAGTTTTGAAAAAATTTTAAAATGATAGGTTGGAGGTTAAAAGTGATATGGTGCAGGAAGAAATTGTCTGTGTACTTGTTATATATGTTCAATTATTCAATGTTATCTTCACAACCCTCTAATGTTCTTATCTAATTATTTTTAGTCATCTCCATCTCCTAAATTGATGATAAGAAGACTTGTATTATATATTTTTAATTTTTAATGTGAGATTACTATTTTTAAGTAGAGTTTCTTTGTCTTTCTTCTGAATTGTAAATAATAATTTAAAATTCAACAAAATATTATGGTGGAAAGATAAGTTATTGTTAGTTAATGCTACAAATTGCTTTGTTACTGTTGCTCAAGTTTTTATACTCTTTTCTATTTGTCTTTCAATTATATAAACCGTATTTGTACAATTATGTTACTTTCAAGCAGAATTTACTTACAGAATTTAATCCCAAGAAGATTATACCATTGTACAGTAAACTAAAATCAATTGCATTTTCATCACTACAAAATAATTTTCATTACTTCATAAAAGTTAGAACACGGTAAAATTAGTGTTAAAGAAAAAAAGCTTTCCAAAGAATTAAGGTAAGACAATTTATATTTGAAAATGATAACTTAAAAAAGTTTTTAAAAATGTTTAAATGATAAAAAAAGCTTTTGAAGTGTTTAATAATAAATGTTTTGTGAATGAACAAAAAGCATATATTCTGTGAACATTTTTTGAGCCAAAAAGGTAGTGAGTCAAAATAAAGCAAATGTCTCAGAAAAAAACTTGAGAAGCAGATTTCATAGTCCACTTAAACATTGGCATTACAAAAAGGCCAAAAATCCATGCTTGAAAAACCAACCACCTCAAAATTCAATGACTTATTTTAACATTACAGAGCAACACATAGGGGAAAAATGGTGAAACTGTGACTACAGTGTTGGACAAAAGAACTACTCTAAGGAAACAGAGGCAGGTATTGAAGTCCCAAATTTTCTGGAAATCCCATTATCAAGTTAAGGTTTTGTAAAGCTTGGCCTGAAGCTCCCTTCACTAAATTATCAATCTGCAACAACACATCAAAATAGTCATGGCAACTATAATATCATAATACTCTTAAATGCATGAAATTTTAGCTAAAATAACTAAAGTGTATATAGGAGGGAAAAGGCTTATAACATACAACAGATATAATTATTGCTCTTCCAGGAATTCGATCCGGAAAAACATTGATTAAACAGTAATTAGACCCTTTCACACTGTGAGTTCGAGGAATGGCTCCATTTTCCAACACCACAACAAATTCTTCATCCTGAATCACCAAAAAGAAGAGAGGGAAGTTCAGAAAGGGAAAAATTGAGAAATTCAAACTTGAACCGAAGTAGACTAAAAAGGCATCAATGAACCATGAATCAAGATAACACTTTCCACAGACCCACAAAAAAGGCAGTATAAAGCCTTGAAAGTTAAAGAGACTCTTCTATGCTGAGGAGAGTTCAATGATGAAAACATTTTCCACAACAATGAAGAATAACCATTAAGTACCATTTCTTTGTATTTGTCGGCATATATGCAATTCATACATTACATTTTTGTAAACGTGGTAATGACATGTATAATGATGAGGTGACAAGCATTGAGATGAAAAGATAAACCTCATATGAGAGCTTCAGTTGTTGGTACAGGTCCTCAGTTCTCACTCCTGGAGCCATTTCCACATAAATAGTTGACTGCATACCACGACTCTGATAAATGGCAAAGTAGCGTTTGTTAATTTACTTGAAAAGCAGGAAAATAGATCAGAACTCTAGGTGCTACTTACCATTGGAATTAGGTGTGGTGTAAAACTAACGGTTACTTTTGAACCTGCTGCATCAGCGAGTCCCTGTTCTATTTCAGGAACTGCATACAACAAAATATGATTATTAGATATATTCAAATTCAGATGTCATTTGTTCCCAATTGCAAAAATCACTAGCTAAGTAGCTATATATAACAGAAATAGGGTAAGAGCGTAGTAGCCAAGAATCAAGTTATGATTAATTTTCATTATGAAGCCCCCGTAATGCCTCAACTACCCAATCTCCATATCTCAAAAGTGATCTGTAAAAAAGTTATTCAAACATAACCATCTAAACATATTGTTGCCTAATACAAATATAAATTTAATCTATATATCTAAAGTCCAAAGTGAAAAGAGGATCTAATTCATTTAAGACATTTCACCCCCTTGATCATCATAATTGAAAAAGACACTCTCATTTAGGTTTATCCAAAGACAACAACGTCAAAGAACTATACAATACTACATATATAATCTAGATATTCCTAATTATATATGATCTGTTCCTTGTTTCTATAATTATGATAGAAACTTAGACAATAAATTTCTAACTTCTAAAATAAATTACCATATCTTCCCTCATTAATGTTGTGATGGAACTATGTTAGAGTTGTGTTGGAGACGAAAAAATGTTTTTTGAAGTTGACACTTTAACCTTGTCTAATATGTGTTGTACACATGTCGGTGTGAGTTACATGTCGGATATGGGGACACGCCATTGAAGAGGCATGTTTGGGCTTCATAGGTAACATGAATTATTGGTTCTGCCTTTGCTGGTTATATTGTATTATTGCATACCTCTTACAATAAACTAATCCCTCAATATTTCATTGTCACAAACAAAAGTGTAACAAGATAACACACGGTTTCTATTAATTAGGCTGAAGTTGTAAGATTAGAAATACACAAATCCAATTATAAGAAGCAAACTAAACTTACCATGGCGATGACGGGTAACACCATAAGAATTGAGACCTTCAGTTACTTCAGTGAACAACAAATTTTCTTTCGGACTACGCCCTGCAACAAGAGTCAAGTAATAGAACCACATAGAAATGAGAAGTTACGGCTGAGAATATTTTGTGGAATGATTGTAATAAAATACCGAAGAGATGCATCAAAATTCTAACCTGCTCCACTGACACCAGATTTAGCATCAATGATAATATTTTTAATCTCAACTAGACTAGCCTGAAAAAAAAAGAAAACACAGAAAGAAGAAACTTAAAATTAAAGGGGATAGGATACACTTCAAGCATAATAAAAATCAATAAATACAGCAAAAACAGTTTTTAAAATAGGAAGCATAAAGCTGAGCCTAAAATGTTTCCACCCCTGAATACACCTCTTGATTTGGCATCTTCAGTAGTCTAGTCTATGTAGACAAAGTTGATAAACGAGTTTATGACAAATGGACATCCAAAAGAAGAATTAATGGTCTATAGTCCATGTTATTGAATAAATGAGAATATGCACATTATTTTAATTGATAAAAGAACAAACTTATTCGGAGAAAAGGATAGAAGTACAAAAGGTTGAAGGATAAGAAATTATACTATCTTTTTCATTTTAACGAGGAAGTATTTTCTTTGAAGGAAAAGTCACTTTTTCAACATGTACATTGTACAATGTAAAGTAAGCATCCTGACCTTTATCAGTGGGACAAGGGGTAGTTGAACAGAAGTTGGATAACAACCAGGATTAGCAACAAGACGTGCATTCTTTATTTCCTCCCTTGAAACCTCTGTCAATCCATATACAGCTTCTTTCTGGATAGAGAAAACTAGATTAGCTTGCCATTAAAATCAAACTATAAAACAAGAAAGAGATTTGAATAGATTAGCTTGCCATTAAAATCAAACTATAAAACAAGAAAGAGATTTGAACCCGATACTCAATCTCATATGTATAATGAACACTTGAAAAGAAATAAATGTTGACAGGTCAAATTCATAAATAGTGAAGGCATTGTCCTACATAAAATATATTCATTTTCAAATTATAACTTATAAGGGTTCAATTCAACAGTTTGCTAAGCAAAGTTCGATGAAATGAAAGACTGCATAGAAGCCTATAGTAGAAGTTGGTAATGTGCTATACCAATTTAGAAAACAGAAGGTGGACCTAGATAATTTAGACCCTTTTGTAATCCAAGAGGACATGAGTTCCCACCTGTAAATCTGGTGCTCTATGTGGCTGACCATACCACTCTTCATACTCAGAAAGATCTTTTAGACGAAAATCCTGCAAAATCCCTCTCGTTTACAATTTTGATAAGAAGCAAAGTTATGTTCATAATGATTTGTTTTTGTAAGAAAAAAAAAAAAGAGAGAACAGTTATTTAAAACATACTGCTGAAAGATCAACAATCTTCAAGTGATTTGGTAGGCCTTTAATTATTTCCTGTTAACAAGAAGATAATCTAAGGAATAATTATCAACACTGATATACTTTATCCAGTGCTCTCTTGGCCAATACGGAAATTACAAATGTCAAAAGACATAAGAAAGAACCTGAGTAGTCCCATGAGGCAAACAACAGAATACAGCATCCACATCAGAAAAGTTTGCATCCTTTATTGCAATCAAATCTGGCAAGTCCTGTAAACATGTGTTAAGCTCAAATCATGTAATTTACATAACAATACATCAACATGCATATTTCAAATCATGCCCTGAGGATTGTTCAAGAAAATGATGATTACGAATAGCACCAACCTCCATGATCATCACAGAAAAGGTATGCTAATTTCACTTAGAAGAAGCTAAACAGAAAGCACACCATACCCTCCATAAAAATACTAATAATGAACCAAAATATCTATTTAGAACACATAATCATTTCTAAAACCAACCATACCCAAGTGCTCAAATGTGGGAATGCAGAAGAGATTGGCTGCCCAGCTTTCCTATCGGCAGTCATCAGTGCAATCCCAAATTGTGGATGATTTGCCAAGAGTCGCAAAACCTAACCAAAAAATCTTCACAATCTCACAAAACGGTAACACCAGATCAAAACTCAGTGACATCAACTTCCTTGGTTGAGTACATGGGAAGTGGTAGTGCAGACAATTCGAAAATAAAGCCACTTCACAGTTTACATTTAAGTTGCATATACCAAAAGCACAAGCAGAAAAAAACAAAAAATTAATTATGACTAAGGTTTAAAATTGTGATCACAGTTTCGTCAAGATCCTTGATATTGCTGGAAATTGCCACCACAATGCAGCTGATGTAGTCACAATTGTTGTTGCAGTAATCCGAGAAACCTTAACATTGTGACAAAAATAATTTTTTTTTCAAATCCTTGATTACAATCCATCTCACTCTAAGCCATAACTTCCGTTGAAAATCACTGTTAACTGTTTCATTTATTAATTTTCCATGTTCCAACCTCTCCTCACACTAAACCAAACAAACTTAGAACCACTGTGTGTCATGAAAGCTCACCTCAGAACCAGTGTAGCCACTAGCTCCAAGAACACCAACACGAACCGCATTTTGTGAAGATGGATTCCCACTCTTGATGGAACACTTCACAATTCCCTTCTTATCTTGCTGCTTTCTCCCCCTTCCAAACTCCTGAACAACACCAACAACATAAACTAGAATTAAAAACATTTACCCACAACACCAATAACATAAACTCTGAGAATCAAACACATTTACCCACAAAATAAAAAGTGACAGAATCAAAACAAAATTGTGCTCCCCATGGTAAAATATACTATAAAGCATTGTACGGTAACAAAGACAACATTTTGCAGAACAAAAAACAAAAAGGGTACCTTGGGTTTGTTCCAAAAATGGGCAGTGTGAAGACATAGGGAACTGGAAGAGACTGCGCTCATTTTCTCTAGCCAGCCAAGAAGCTAAGAAGGTGTGGAATCAAAGAATTGGGTGTTAACAATTTCAGAAACTGCGAATGTAATTTTGTCCTTCTTTTTGTGTAGTGTTTCAAATTCAATTTCTGTCAAAATAAAATAAAATTTACAAGTTTTCCTAATTAAAATAAAAAACAAAGAACATTCCAAACAAAAAAAAATCTGCACCTCAGTAAAACATCCCTAATTCAATTTGGAGCCCATTTTTTATTCTGCAGCCCAATAAAAGACCCATAATTCCCTAAATCACACCACATACTAATGGAACCCTAATTCCATACCACCCATCTCTAACTTTCTGCACAAAACCCGTGACCACCGCAGTCGTCGCACGAACGTATGAACCGCCACCACCGCCGCACTCGTTCAGAGAAGACGTATAACCTCCGCGCAATCCACAGAAGACGCAAAGTGAAACCAAAACGAAAACGAAACGCGAAACTCTAAATGTGAGTGTTTATTTCATTTAATTTTCCCCATTCCATAGGACACCGTTTTGGGCTAAAACAAAAATCCAGTTGAACTCGCCAACCCGGAGCAGACTCACAAGTTTGAGCGAGTTCACTCCGATTCTGCCGATTTGACTGAATAATCGAGTTTACTACCGAATATGGAAACGTGAACTCGGACGAGTGAACTTGACTCGCGAGTTTGAGAACCATGATTCAAACACAAATGCAATAAAACAAAACTAACCTCAACAAAAATGGTACCGAAAATCGCAAATCCCACTCGACGTAGGTCACCGAAATCTGACCCCAATTCGAAATTCCCTCCAAAATCGCACTATGAGAAGCTTCTTAAGACCTACCCTAATTTTAAAAATTTGCCATGTCAGCATCCGAGGCACGCATTCTAATATTTTATTATATGTGTGGTTCCTTCTAATATTTTAATATTACATGTATTTTTTATCGTGATAGTAAATTAACTCGTATACTCCAACCTGTTTTTTGTGGTATATTTTCTTTGTTGTATTCTTGTTGATTTCATCATTTTGGCCAAAGAACCATTATAGACTCGCTTGATCATGATCATGTATTAAAAGGTTTTACCAAAACTGGAATTTGTGCTAACCATTTTTGCACTTCAAATGTTCACCATTTTTGACCTGTGTTTGTCAGGGTTGTACTAGTGAAATTGAGGACAATTAGAACTAGCCAAAGAAAGGATAAATGAATTCGAGGTCGGTATCTGATAGATATCCTAACTCAATCACATTTGTGAAACTTTAATTTTAATTATAGAATTGTGATCAATCTAGAAGCTATGGTAGTAGTGCCATAGCTATTTTTACCAAAGTTTAATATTCTAGTTTTTTTTTCTGATGAATCTTGTATTAATGATCTCTATGTATTAGCCATTTACTGTAAATGATATTTTTAATCTGATTTGTAATGTATTTCTCTTTTATCAAAACTGAATTTACGTTGATTGCAGATATTCTTAAATTGTTATCTTATCATTAAACCACCAGAGACAAGACACTTCTTATTTGTTGCAGTACATCACCCAGAAATCTCATGTGCTACCTATCAAATGAGGCTATTGGAAGGAATGTTGGACAGAAATCTATTAAACAATCATTGCATTGCCCTAACGTTAGTTTGTACCAAGATGGTGGTAGAGGCACTTCTTAATTAAAAAAACAAATTATTATGAATTTTAACTAAAATTATTGTTTTTATATGTTTGATAATGATATATATTTGTCAAAATATTTAAATTTTGATAATAATAAGGATATTTAATCAATCATTGCACCTTCAACAGTGACCTACCTATTCACTTCACACTCAATGCACATTTCAATCGTCTCTACTAAATGGTGTAATATTTAAACAAAGACTAATGGTGGATGAACAGTTGAAAGGTGCATAATAGTCTTATCAGAGCAAACACAATATCATCATCAAAATTTAAATATCTTAGCAAAGAATCAGATTTTCTTATTATGGTATTAAGTTGCATATTTCATCATATTTTTTTATTATAGTACGAGAAGAATGGATTGGGAGTGGAGTAAAACTTAGGAAGCCGCTTCGGGTGTGAAGTGAGAAGAAAGAGGTACGCGATTGCTCTCTCCAACGATACACATCACTTCTAAGCCCCTGGTTGGTGTTTTCAAAATCAAACAAAGCCTGAAAAATAAAAAGTTAGCACAATTTCTATAATAACTTGTTAGAAATTAGATCATTCTTTTCAGTGAAAATTCATTTATATTATTACCGGACAAATAATATATTCCTGTAATTAAGTCTAATAATGATTTTGCTCGGTAATATATACTTTTCAATTTTCCCAATTTTCAAGAATGTCCAAACAAAGACCAAGAATGTTAAGAGAATTAATTAACTACTGAGGAAAGAACAAGTTTTAGCAATAATGAAACTAAACATTGTTATAATATAAACCTAAAACATTTAGAGTTTGGATTTTGAAAGGGGGAAAAACCTCATCAGTGCAGATATGTTGGCTCTAGAATACTGGAAGTGAGACTAATTATTGAACTCAACTATCAAAAACTTGAACACTCAAAATCATCAAGCACATACATGTCAAGAAACTCGAGAAAAATATTTTTTTTTCCAAAAATAAAACAAAACTTGAAATAGAGCCGTAGGTGTTGAATAAGAGTAAGTTCTCTTAAAATAAAAAGGACTCAAAAAGATATCATAGAATTCTCCTAACAAAGTCTTTTTTTTCTCTAAATATTAATGACAAAAAATAATCCTAAACTCATCGTACTATGCAAGTTGCCACATTTTTTTTCCATATAACTTCTCCAAAACTCAAAAAACAACCAAAATTATATGAATGAAATAAAAGGAGAGAATAACTTGCAACCAGCAACATAGGGTCACGCTAACATGAACATCACCCTGCACTTATTTCCTACCACCACCATATACATTTTTATTTTTATTTAATTCTTGAAACTTTAGCATAACTATTTATTGATCACAATTAATTGTTTCACATATTATCCAGGAAACATATCAAGTTGGTACATTTTGGTTGAACTAGAAGGAGAAATGTTAGGGAGTTTGACAGGTGAAATATTCAGTTGGTGTTCTTCATTGTTATTCAACATGTATTTTTTGCTAAGAATTGACAAATGGGACAACTAAAACTCAAAATTGCTAGATTTTCTATTCTTGGAATTATCTTCAACACCATGGATGAAATAACAGTGTTTTTCTTTCATTTTTTTTTCTTTAAAAGGTATATCATTATAACATGATGTCTTTGTAGCTATTAATGAATGAAATCATAATATTGTGGTTTGCAATCTCTCTCTACTAAAGGCTAATTCTTTTTGCACGAGATCAATTGTGGTTTGTACCTATCATTTCTTTAAATTCTCAGATTATCTTTCTCACCTTTTTTGGATTTTAGCATTCGGAATAAAAAAAAAAAAGCTTCTGGATCTTAATGTTTGAAAGACATTTCTGTGTTGCGAATGGTCATATATTGCGAATGGTCATATATGAAAGAAAGAAATGTCTCAGTTTCGGATTTACATATCTAGAATTTCTTTAATTATGTTGTAAAATAATTAAAGATAAAAAAGATATTTTTTTTTACAGAAGTATTGGGTACAAATCACAGTTAATTTGGTACAGGGAAATTAACATCTACTAAATTGATTTTAAGAAAACCATATCCTATATTATCTACACGCTAAACCTAGTAGTAGTATTTAACATAAAAAGGTGTATCAGACAAAAAGTTGCAAGTCCTACATTAAAAAGCTGTATTAAAAAGTGATTTCATATTTTTTAAAATATTAAAAATATTTTTTATTTCATTAGTATTTTTTATTTTGGAACGTATAATTTAAAAAAAAAACAATTACAAAATTTAAAAGGTACTTTTATTAAATTTATAATTTAAAATGATTTAAAAAAATATATATATATTATAAACTATAAAATTAATTTTGAATTATAAAATCCATTAAGATATTACGACATAGATTATAAAATTTAAAAACTATTTTTGGATAGAAAGTATCTTCTGAATTTTTATAATTCAAAATATACTTTTTTTAAAAAAAATATTTTAAATTATAAAATTTAGTTTAAATTTAAAAATATTTTACAAATTTTATAATTTAGAATATTCAAATATATTTTGTAGGATGAGACAGGAGAGTTATTGTGTGACAATTTTAGAAGGAGACCAGAGGAGTTATTGTGTGATGATGATTAAGTTTTAGGATGAGACAATGAGAGATATTTTGTGAAGATGTTTAGGTTTTAGGATGAGACAATGAGAGTTAATGTGTGACGATGTTTAGGTTTTAAGATGAGACAAGGAGAGTTATTGTGTGAGAATGTTTAGGTTTTAGGATGAGACAAGAGGAGTTATTCTGTCCCATAACTGAAAACTGAATAGGCAACCAAGACAAGTCACCATCTCCTCTGCACTCATTCACCCTATCTCTCTCACCACTTTCTTGTCCTGTTGTAACACAGATTATGAAGCAAACACTCTATATACCTATTTTATATAATCTCATCATCATAATCCTATTGTATCTTTCGCTCACATTACTCAGTGGAGATGAAATATCAATGGGTTCAGATTTATTGTAGCTTTTTGTCCAAATATTTAAGGCATCAATCAATGTACCTCTAACCGTCCACCCATTGATTAATTAAGTGGAGATGAAATTGTTTAAAGTGTCTTAGGTAGTAACAATAAATTAATTACTAAGTTCTTTTACTAATCTATAACTTATTTAAAAAGAATAAAATCAAATGTTAGAATAAACTATTTTTATGTTTTTTGTTATGGACTATATTTTATGGTATTTGTTATGCATATCTGTTATAGATAACGGTTTGGAAATCATTATTTAGTCTGTTTTGTTTTGTTCAGTTTTCTGTTGGTATGAATGGTATATTATAACATTTTTATACACATTTATCAATGTTGTATATGAACTTGTTTTAACTTGTTAGATGCTGTCGATGAATCTCTCAACCTCAAAAATGGAAGACAGGTTATGGAGTGAATGAGTACTTCTTATTGCATCTTCAAGAGCTCATTAATAGGATTTTGGTAAGGAGTAAGATTACTCTTTGTTCTTTTGTGTTTTGCACAAACAGAACTGCAGTATATAGTGATCCACTAATCATGTCTATCATTATCAAATTAATTGCGTATCTATAGCTTCAGTTTAAAACATGGTTAGTTGCCTCGTGACTATTTAGTTGGTTAAGGTATTTGAATTTGATCTCTAGCAACACGCTCTCCCCTTTTTCATTTTCTTATCAAATGTCGTAATAGTTGTCTTCTGTAGTAGGCAAACAAACCTGCATCATTTCTAATTATGTAATGATGCTTATCATTATCAAAAATTAATTGCGTATATCTGCGTACAATAATTACGTACAATAATTGTGTATAATTACATATAATTTGATAACCATTATTTCCTTAATAGACTGTCTGAGCGAAACTCGTTTCTAATTATGTAATGATGCTTATCATTATCAAATT
>Ga0123342_1005085_pt1:2500-19435 | contig 19435 bp, 14 predicted proteins | sample Turbeawhitnodule_FD_89960 | JGI IMG/M metagenome (GOLD analysis project Ga0123342, IMG submission 89960) | Root nodule microbial communities of legume samples collected from Mexico - Turtle bean Mexico white nodule | ecosystem: Host-associated > Plants > Roots > Nodule | place... | reverse complement strand
TTAAAGTTTCTTACTTTTATCATTTATGTCGATTCTTTTCATCTCTTTATCGGTTTGTTTCTTCTATTGTTTTTCATATTGTTGTTTCTGTGTTTGTTGCAACATAAAAATGATTTCTTTTTTTATTTTCTTATAAAAAATTGATTGCTTTTGATGTTTTTATTGATATAAAAAATAACTTAAGATTTAAGCTCTATTATAAAAGTAAAATAAAAAATTAATGTTGTAAGTGAAATCTGAAAAATAAATAAAAGTGAAATCATAAAATAGTTATTTTGTGTATATGACATTTTATGGTCAGAACAAATACCACAAAGAAAACCATAAATAAAGAGTGTAATAAATATAAACATAATAAATTAAAAAAAAAAAAATTCATATAAACATTAATATGAAAGCAGTTATCACCAAAAAATATACGCGATATATATAGATATAGAGAGAGAGTTTAGGATGCATTTTATTTTTTTTGGTAGAGTTGTTTCTTATGTGTATTTGGAAAGATATTGTTTGAATTTTTTTAATAGTGTAAAGGTTAGACCATTTTTAAAATGTACCTATTTAATTTTATTGTTTCTTGATAATAAATATATATATATATATATAAAATATGATATATTGACAATTATTTTTTTATACCACTACATTATAATTTTTATATCATTTAATTGTAAATTTATCTTTTATTATATATTAAGAATTATATAAGATTGTCAAAAAAATCATTTTCTCAATATTAATTAATGTGTGGTGGGTTCTGGTTAGCAATATTTGAGACGGGTGTATTTTGTATCTAGGGTAGGAACAAAAGAGTTGCGTCTCCATGGAAGCGTTAAAAAGAAACTTGGAGAAGGCACGGTAACATCAAACCTATCTTTGTTTTTATAATCAATGGATTCGGATTTTTCCATAACATGCTAAATTTGTGGCTAATTGGAAATGTCTGTACCCTTCAACTTTATACTATCGCTCTCTCCGCTTGCCTTTGTTTATATATATATAAACCAGAATAGCCCATATATGGTACCACTACTTCACTACTATTTATTAATGCCCAAAATAGAGTATTTCTTATAAGAAGAAGATAATGATGATGACGACGATGAAAACTGTGAATTGGTCAAAAAGAACATAACTTTTACCACATCAAGTAACAAAACTTTGTTCTTTTGTTTTCACACAGGTAAACGCAATAACACTTATCCACACACAATACTAATTACATTTTACTTCTGAGTCAGTGAGTTGACAGATTCACATGGTCCCATCTAAACAGAATTATCGGTCAGACTTAGGTGTGGCTCCATCCGTTGACTTTTGAATTTGAAAGTTTTATCAATTATGGTTCATGTTGAAGATTTTATCAAAAATAATAAATTAAATATCTTGCGGTAGTAGGTAAATTAGATAGATATATACCTGGTGGAGGATTTATTAACAGCTATGAACTGAGTCCTATATGTTTACTTTATTGTGTTTTGGATAACCTTCAAGTTCCGTCAGATGTGCCCACTTCTGCATTAATGTTACAGCTTCTGCACACAAGTTCTAAGGAGCATGAGATACCAAAGTGCAGCTTACGATGAATTCTAGTGTAAAAGCTGCTACAAAATATAGGTTTTACATGCATGACGTCTATAGCTTCAGATGTCATATACATATAAACATAACCAAACCTACATATACAACAAAAAATTAACAGAAACTTTAAATTCACAACAAACATCTAAACGAAAAAACATTGACACTAGCATGTTGCGCGAAAATTTAAACACGTGAATCACAGAAACTTGTAACGATATATAACGTCTTATTTCTGAGAAAATAAACCTGCTCTGCTTCGAGCCTTGAAAAATTATGTTGAAACTATGGTATATTTAGAGAAGAAAGTGAAAAGTGGCAAAGTATAAGGAGGGTTACTTACAGAAGAAGAATAGTACGTTTAACTAAATGAAGCTCTGGTTGAGTGTGTAAGAAAGAATGTGGTATGAGAAGATTGGTGGAGAAGATGATAATTTATAGGCAACAAGTGTATCAATTATTGTGAAAATTAATATGAAGGAGACTTAGATAATTGAAAGGCTATGCTGAAGAGAAGACCACGCGGCGCATGGTTCTATCAGAGAAAATATATCTACTATCTGCCTCTCTTTTTTCTTTTCCTTTTTCTTTTACGTTTTGATTTGTTTTCCTTTTAAAGTGTACCGATTTTGAACATGCGAACTTCCTTCAATTGAAGAGTACTGAACAGTAAAGGAAAGATTGAAGAATTGGATGTCACAAATCGGTCGACTTGCATGTCCTGTCCCACCAAGTCATTGTTTCTTCATTAGTTTGTAGAAATGAGGCAGAACACGTTCACACGTAAAAGTAAATGGAACTCTCCCTACTTTTGGGTGCATTGATAAAAAAAGATAGGGTCAAAAAATAAATAAAGCACTACCATATTCCACTTTTAACCACAGTTATTAAATGACTACAAGTTAATGTTCCCTGATAAAAACAGTTACTATCACAACTATTGAATTCTTGGTCTTATTCCTTCGATCGGGTCGGGTAAGTTGTTGGATGCTTGACTGGAGTCATTCTCGTTTTTGTGTTTCTCCTTCGGTTTTTGATTTTGGGTGAACACCGAATGAGGTTACCTGCGAAAGGCACTCCGACGCTCAAGTCAGTAAAGCGGGTGATCGGTATTCAGGTAGGTGCACAGTAATAAATGATGTACCTTGTTTATTGGGATGTGTGTTATTTATATTATTTTAATGAATTTACCTCATTGGATCTAATTAGTGGAATGAATCACACTTAGGGTTGCATTATCTAATCCTTGATGATGATTTAACTTCACTATCTTTGGTTTGAGCGTTAATGGTCATACGTATCGGGCGGTCGATCGGTGCGTCATGTCTCAGCCGGTCGGCCAGACAGACAAAATCATGCCAACGCGTATCTCGGTCATCTCGGACAGGGAGACCGAGACACGTCATTTCAAGAAATACCAACCCTAAAAATTAAAATGAAGATAAATTAAAAAACATAACTTTATTTTATAAAAATCTAATGAACACAAAAGAATTTATTTTTGTATATAAAATCATATTTGATTTGTTTTTACTGAGTGTAAAAGTTAGGCAAAGATAATGAATTGACAGAATGGGAGATGTGAGATGGATGACAAGTAAGCCTATTCACAAAATCCATGTCGGCACCCAAACATGTCTCCATCTCTAGGTCACTTCCACGTCAACATTTTACTTCACAAAGACCAGAGGTTGAGGCAAGGGCATGTGCATGTTCATCCGCAGTGTAGAATCCGTGGCCACCTCCTCCAAACCCTCATAAATATCTTTTTATTTTCACTCTTTTCTAATCACTTTCCATAATATACTATAACTACCTCACTCACCCTTTATCTCAATCGACAGTGACCAGGTATGTTTTGGGAAAAACCAGACACCTTTTGCCTGCAATTTGTTCTTCACGTTTCCTCTGGAAATTAAATAATATTTCCCCACAGGACCCACCCTCCATCACCCTCCAAACTCCATAGCCTACGTATCAACTGCCCCTAAGATAAACATTCAAGTATAAAACTATTAACAAATTTAAAAATGGTTTAGAGACTTTGAAATAATTTTTAATAAAATCTGTTTCGAACAAGTTTGGAACCAAGAAAACAATGGTGTTTTTGTTTCGGTTAGTTGGTTATCTCTTCTTTCTTTTTTTTCAAATGATTTCTACACTTTTCTTTCACTCATTTACTTCTTGTCTTCGTGAAATCTAAGTTCGGATGATACATGTAAAAGACGCTTCAATGTTCAAGTGAAATCTCGATATTTAGTATTATGTACTATTAATACAGAATGATAACGTACTTTATTTTCAAAATCTGTGCATATTTATATGATTATTATGAATTATTTATTATTTGGCCGAATTAAGATTTTGAATCATCATTAAAAATGTATTACTTAATGTTTCATTACTTATTAGTCTTGTTAATTTTTTTTAAACATAATAAATTTAGTCGCGTTAATTAGACATGACGCTTCCGATTATCGTAAAGAACCCTCTAGTTATGTTAGAAGGTGTCACTACAAGAAAATCATGAAATAAAAACCAATTTTTATAATTAGTTATAATAGTAACTAATTTAAAGATCATTTTATAAACTAATTAGATATCAATTTAGAAGTTATTTAATAATAATATAAACTAATTTAAAAATTAATTTTTTTTTAGTTTTTAAAATAATTTTTAATTTAATTAATATTGTAACTAATTATTTTGTTTTATAAAAATTAGTTTTTATTTTATGATTTTGGTAAAAGTTTTTTTTATAGTGTCGTAGTAGATTTTAAATTCACATAATGAGGGAGTGATTGGTACCTATTATTATGCGTTCACGGATACACCAAGTGACCACTTATGTATTGATGATTAAATAAAATAAATAGTAAGAAAATAATGAAATTTGCAACGGGGACAAGGAATCTATGAGGTGGTAGTAAATCAAGAGTACAAAGAATAATATATGTTTGGTTTGGTGTATTGAATTTGATCTCAAAGCCACATATATAAATCAGACCCTATTTATCATATCTAATGATTAATGAGAGATGAAAAGTGGGTTGATACAATGAGTGATAACTACTACACTGCATATAGTGACACAGGTATATTGAAGTGAAGTGACAGAAGTAGGGTTTTGCATCAAAATACACAAATTTAAACCATTTTACCGACAGAACTATGAATGTGTGTATGATAGAAAGTGCAAGTGGTTCTGTTGTGAATCACAACAAAAGGCCCTTCCAGATTATACATACCGACATCAGTATTTTTGTATTTAGAACTAAAATGTTAATTAAATATATAAACCATGTGGTGCCCATCCACCTCCACCACATCATCTTCTTCAACATTTTTTAATATCACCCATCTAATTTCTAAAGTATTTATCATAAAAAAATCAACTAATTTAATACACAAAATGTAGGGAACTTACTTTCTTTTTATACATTCTGAAAAGAAAAAGAAAATGAGAATACGAATAATTTTTCTATCCTTTTGAAGAATAGAAAAGGTTTTGGTTGAGAGATAGAGTATATGTAAGTTTCATCCTTGTAATACAATAAAAACAGAAAACCTTTACTTTTTATTAAATTAAAACTAAAATAATAAATAAATGAAAGGTTTGTGAAGGAAATAAATAATAGAATACAAATAATGAACAAAAGGAATTATTAGAATTCAATTATGAGAAAATCATAGCCCGTACTACTTTAGTCTTAAATTTATTTGTTGTGATTGATCATTATTTAAATATATTTTCCTTTTAAATAAATTGATTTTAGTTATTTAATATTCAATCTCTCCCTACTTCTTACATATTCTTTGTTGTTATTTTTTTATGTTTTTTAAATTTTGTTATTTTTCATATGGGACAATATTTTTTTTCACCTTTGTACCTTTTTCCGTACCTCCTCGGTATTAATTTATAAAAAGTCAGTTTTAATTTTTTTTTATAAAATTATATAACCTTAAATAAAGAATAACATAACTTTATTAAATAATATTACATACATTATCCACCTTATATTTCTTTTAATTGCATACCTTCTTTTTATTCGAATACTTTCATTCATTCTTCTTTAGAAGTATTTTTTAGATAACAATTGCATCATTTGAATTTGAATGTGTATGAGTTGACAAAAATATTTGTTGTATTTAACATTTTTCAGTATGAAGATATTTTTTTTAGTTTTGTATTCAATTTTTACACTTTGCTGATTTTTCTGTTTTGTTTTATGGTTTCCAATTGTAGAATCCAAAAGATAGTCTCAAATCTAGAATTATTGTTCTGGTTATACAGTCCAAAATATATTTTCAAATTACATTTCATATTGTACAATTAGGGAGATATCCCACTTGTGAGAGGTGACATGGTGGCAAACATGAGTTTTATTAAAAAATAGCAAAGATTTTAAACAAAATTAAAAAAAAAACATATTTAGTTAAAATTAAATGAGTAGAAAGAATACTATTTTATTATTAATAATAATTATATTTATTACTCTATTATTAATTAATATAATACAAAAATACGTTTACTATATATTATAAACCATAATCTATTATAATCATAGAAAAGTTCTTCAACCTTCTCTATTTTAACAACATCATGACCTCTCTTATTCGATCATAAAGAGATTTTTTCACTGGTTCAAGATAACTGATTATTTTGTCTTGTTGTATTTGTGTATTTTAAAGAAAAAATTACGAGTAAAGAATTTTCATTCACTATTATATCGGTTTTCACAATTTTTTTCTTCGTTAATTTCTGTCAAACCATCATCTAACCATTTTTTTTTTCTTTTCTCACCCCTTTTTTCTTCTTCTAACAAAGGGACTCTAATCTTTCATGACATTAACAGTAACCTAATTTTATTCAATTTAATTTTGTAATTTAAGTTGAATAAGAAAGTTGGAGAGTTTGGGGTGACGTAAGTATTGGGCCTCTTGCAGCAGCTCAATGATTATGAGGCCCTAAAAAACAATGATTTAATTTTCCAGATTTAATATCAATCAATGTGGTCCTTTTGTTATACCCACCACTCATAATTCAGCAATGTTGAGTTGAGCAACACACACTTTTTCCAATTCCTTCATGTGCATTGTTGGTGCTTCTCCCCTTACTCTCAATTTCATTTTTTTGATGGAAGACACAAATAGGCCCATTCAAATAATATGTCTCAATAAAATAAATGTTTGATTAAAAAACTCAATCAAAAACTTATAAATAAATTAAGTTCAGTACATATATATAATCATATCTATAAAACAAATTAATCTCTTAATCTTAGCTACTAGTTAAAAGAATGAGATAAAAATAAATAAAAGTACGATTGTATGAACAAAAAAAAACAATTTATTATGCTTACTAGTATTAAAAACAAACATGATGTTTGGGTTAAGTAAAAGGATTACTTTAATTTATTTTTTCAAATTAGAATGATGGCATCTCAGAAGTATACCCATTTTTTGTTTTAAAAACAATAATGTTAAATGGTACAAAAACCATTTGTTATTTATTCTTTGATCAGAAATATCAAAAAAAAAATTATAGCAATTTTCACAACTTTTTTATTAAAATCTAAAAAAAGTCAAGAACTCTGATCATACACAACAAATTAGGAATTTCATTTAATGTCAACATATAGGAAGAGTAAACATAATACAAAGAGGGTTGTAAAAACTCTTTCTTCTTCTTCCAATTTCTTTTGGAAATCTCTTTCTTCACTAAAACATTAACAATGCACTTCTCGTGGGTCGCAACGTTACGAATATATTTATCATATGACTTCCATGTTAAAAAAACTCTTAGTAACAATTTAGGGTTTTAGATTTTATATTAATTACCGTTTGTTGGATTTATCGTATCATCTGTTATCAGACGTGAGAGATGTGTGTTGGAGATCCTATAGAACATTTTATAATATATAAATAAATGCAAATTTCACATTATAAACTAATTTTATAAAGTTAAACTAAACTTAAAATTTATTTATTTAATATACGAAGTTGAAGTTCAAGTAAATGATGTGAGGGTAATTGTTTCTTGATTGAATTTAATTTCTATTTAGATTTATTTGAGTGGTATTGGATCATCGAGAGAGAAATAAGAAGAAGAAAAAAAGGCTTGTCTTATTATTAAGACAACAATATCATATCGATTCTCTTTTCATTATTATGGAATATAAAATCCAAATCTAAAAAAATTAAATAATTAATGCAGAATATTATTTTTAATCAATTTATAATATCAAAACAAAAATCTAGAGTTTAAAACACAACTTCTCAATGAAAAATCAATTCGAAAAATACGATTCACTCGTACTTCATAATTTCTTCAGATTTTTCCAATTTTGTTATTTTTTAAAAACGCATCCTAAAAATATATTATTTATACGTATAAGAGATAAAGATAGTAAGTTTTTTTTTTCATTTATTTAAACCAATAAAGAAAAAAAAATATTTATATACAATTTGAAAAACATTAACAATATTTAAACTTTATGTTTCGTAATATTAAAAAGTGAACTTAAATATAAAATTAGTTGAAATTTTATTTTATTAAAAAAAAATCTAATATTTTCTATTTCAATCCAATTTTGAATTTGTTGGTTTCATACAAATAGAATGATTACTTCCTTTCAATAATTAGTATTATGAGTATTTATTTTCCATTTTTAGTGATGTAGCATAGCAGCATAATTTTGAGAAAAGGAAAGAAAGTGAAAGAAAGTGATGTGGTAGATTGATTAATTGATCTGTTTGCATGTATACAAGTTGGCAATGATTGTCCCCAATGATTAGTGAGGAGATGCCCTTTTCTCTTTCCTCATCACTACTCATTTCTCATTTCTGGTGTAGTCCATTTTGCATCCATTTCTAGCTTAAATCAAACATCCTATTACAATAAAATCTTTCCTCTAGAAAATTCATTCCAACCCTACCTTTTTATTATTCAATCTTTTAATTTAATCTTCTAAAATATCAAATCAATTATTGAGAACAGACAAAGAAAATTACATTTTTAAATGAGAAATATTATTGGTGACTATTTAATGAGAAATCAGAATAAACTCATCTCAATGTACTTGAGTATGCACAAAAACATACAAGTACAATAATTTTTTAATGATTACTAAGAGATTAAACAAAAACTTTAATGATTACAAAAAAAAACACTTAGTTATAATATTTAGTTTAGTTAGAAATCATAGTTTAAAGAGAAAAAGTTAGCTATTTAGTTTAGTTAGAAACAATAGTTTAAGAGAAAAGACTTAGCTAGAGTATTTAGTTTAATTAGAAATAATAATTTTCAACGAGTAGTTTGTGTTATTGATAGGTCTTCTCTCACTTTTATATTGGACTTTCTTCATTTCTGTTTCCTAGTCTTTATTACGTATCAACAATGTTATCTCGCATATCTACCAATCACCATAATTTTCAACATTTTCAAGAATAAAGATGAGATTTTTCATTAACTTTTTAAATCATAATTAAATCATTTCTCCTGATTATAAGATCAACCCACGACCTCTCAAATTAGTTTTATGACTTTTATATGTCAGACTTAACAAATGAGTAAAGGAGTGAGTAAATTTGGTTTTATGGTTTCTCTCTATCAAAATCTGAAAATATCTATGATTATTTAACGAGGTGGGTGAAATTTTTAAACTTGATTAAGTGAGTTTTAAATTTCATTGAGAGAATAAATAATGTTGATGATGTATAAAAAGAAACCGAGGTCCATATTTTTTATGAACAAATGAGTAAAAGAATAATTTTTGTTTTATGATTTGTCTCTACAAAAATTTGAATATTTAATATTTATGTTGAGTATTTAATGAGGTGGAGTTTTCAAACTTTGTTAGTTGAATTACTTATTTTTATTGAGGGAAAAACTAATACTAATGATGTATGTGCACAGAGTAGGTGAGATCTATGTCCATGTGTTTTCACATGAAGTAATTAAATAAATTTAAAACATGAGTCTTATAAGATATTTTTATTAGAATAAACATTGAATTATAAAAAATAAATAATATATTTCTGTCTTGAAAACATATGTTTTTTTCCTACTACTAGATAAAATACTAATTAGAGTGTATAAGCATTACAAAACTCATGGAGTCTATAAATATTAGTGTTTTAATTGTCGCGTAATAAGTAATACATTTAATCACAATTTTGATTGCTTTAAGATTAATTCACCACTTAATAACGATATGAATAACAAATTTTCCACACACAAAAACATATCACAAATATAAAATAATACATCTTGTTCCTTTATTCTTACATTTAATATTTAATCATTTGTCTTTAACACACAAAAACATATCACAAATATGATCCCTTTATTCTTACATTTAATATTTAATCATTGTCTTTAACACACATAATGTAATTAAATTATTTACAAAATGTACTTGAACTTCCATAAACCATGTAACCCTGAATATTCATATTTATCATAAGTACAATCATTCATCTCACATATCTTATTTCAATTTCTAGTAGGTACTAATATTAACTTCCCTTAGAGATATTATGTCTAATCTAAAATATTTTTTTATATACTTTGAGAAATACAGAAAAACTTATGATAAATCTCAGGTATCAAATCTCATACAATATCTTCATTTTACAAGACACCCAAAGAAAAGCGAAAACAAATATTGAATTAGAACATTAGTAAAAAATAAATTACTCACCTAACTTTTTTTTTACCTTTTTATGATTATATTTCATCGATAAAGTTTACAGAGGTAAAAGTTTAAATAAAATAAAAGGTTTGTAATATAGTTGTTCATATTATGCATTGAAAACACACTCATAGCGTTGGTTCTTCCTGTACTTCCACAACTTCTAAATTTTTGAGTGCTCAATGAGAAAATATTTTGTTCTTATAAAAGTAAATTTTGAATTTTATAAGTTTTCTTTATTTTCTATTAACACTTTTTTATTGTAGAATTTGAAATATATATTTTGGATTCTATAATTTAGAATGTATTTTTAAAAAAAAAATTATATTCTGGATTATGGAAGAATCTAGAAAGTTTTTCCAATTCAAAAGTAACTTCTGAATTTTATGATCCAGAATTTTTCGGGATCATCGTTTCAAAATAAAAAACATCAATAGAAAAATAGAAGAAAATGTATTTTTAATATTTTATGAAGTATAGATTGACAGAAGAAGTTATGGGGTGCAGGAAGAAACAGCCCACTAATAGAGAGTAGTGTTCACCATGAGTGGGTTTGCCCAATCCATTTAAGAATAGTATGGGCCATGGACCGTCCTAGAAGGATTTGGGCTTTTGAAGGAAGGTTTTGGGCTTTAGGAGTAAGGTCCAGCAGACGTTGTTCCGCTGTGTTTGGGTGTTTGGAGTCTGAGAAGCAGGAAGAAGGAAGCGTTTGAGGGCTGTGAAAGATCGTGAGTGTGTGACGTCACAGGCATTTGATTTGATTAGGTTAATGTCTGCGTTTGAGGTGGGATACCTGATTCCGGTGAATCAAAGTTCAGAGGAAGAAGGTTCAGTTCCGAAGCTAGCTATATCAGATGGCACAAACGTTATTGGTCGGAACAACATTCCTGTTCCGGACAAGAGGCTCAGCCGCAAGCACCTCACTTTAACTGCTTTTCGCGATGGCTCCGCTAATTTGATCGTCGTATTAACCTTTACGACTCTCTCCTTCTTCACATTCATACCTTTTTTTTTTCTTTTTTCAATTTGTGATTTTTTCTCTCTGTGTTAATTTTAGGAGGGGACGAACCCAATCGTTCTTAATTCCGGGAATAAGAGAAGGAAGCTGAATCCTAAAGAAGAAGCTATCATTTGCAATGGTGATGTAATCGAGCTCATTCCCGGTCACCATCTTTTTAAATATCAGGTGTTGGGGGGTGACGGAAAATCTTCCAGTGGTAGAAACAATGGAGCTCAATCATCGTTCAGAAATAAAGCTTCAGGCAGGGCTTCACGGGTATTCAACTGCTTCCTTCATGCTCCTACATTTTTACATTTGTGTTCGTGTCATAATCATCTGAATGTGCATGCATTGAGGTGATTCTGCTGTTTTTTTTTTGTTTGTAAAATGAATTGTTGTGTTGGGTGTGAACTCTGCAGGATAATGTTGAAACATGCAGCCAGAAACAAGGTAGGAATGCAGACGCAAGGAAGTCTGTGCATTCACAGTCGGGTGTGGAGGCCATTCGTAATTTTCATGTCCCTAATGACCAAATACCTTCGACTTTTCGACTTTTGCGTGTGCAAGGGTTACCACAGTGGGCAAATACTTCATGTGTTTCTATAGGTGATGTCATTCAGGTGAGTAGGAATAATTGTATTCCAGATTTTTACTTGTTCTTGCATTGCCCTCTTGAGTGATGCTTTTTGAACTATAAAGCAACTGTTTTTGTCCTTCATGGTAGCAATTGATTGAATGTTTTCATTTTTTAACTATGGTTGAGAATAAATGTGCAATGTTACAAAGTTGAAAAGAAATATTTTCTGCTTCCATAATTGGATAAATTTGATAATTTTACACAAAACACAACTAGAAAATAATGGAACTCCTCATTGATTTTATTTTAATGCTTATCACTGATAGGGGGATATTCTAGTTGCTATTCTGTCAAACTACATGGTAGACATTGACTGGTTGATTCCCGGTGAGTTTTTTTTTTTTTCTCAATTCCTCCTTGCTTTTTCCTCTCTACTCCCCCGAATTTTTACCTGTTTGTAGCCTGACAATCATCTTTGTCCTTACAAATTAAAAATATTCTGACATTAATCATTCTTATCATATTTTCAAATTGCTGGAAGGAAAATTTGTTATTTTGCGATCTTAATTCTTTTGTTTTTTCAGCTCCTCTTACTCCCACTGAAATAGTGCACACTTTATCTTTCTTATAGAGCATTACATTACATTAATTAACATATTTACATATCCGAAAGGTGCAACCCAACCATCTATTTCTCAATTATGCACAACCATAGGCTGCTGGCATGTCTTGTGTTCTGAAATTTGTGCTTACGTGAACAATTTGAGAAACTCACGTGAACAATTTTGATTGAGTTTCTCAAATTGTTGATCTCATTCTATTTTCTCCCTTTCAATATTTTCCTGAGGTAGCATGTCCAGCACTTTCAAAAGTGCCCCATGTGCTAGTCATTCACGGAGAAAGTGATGGCAGGGTGGATTGCATAAAGGTTTGTCTCGGATCAATATATTTGGTTAGTTGTTTGCAAGATTGATTACGGAAAGCTGGTTGAAAGATATTGACTTGCTATACTACTTCTCTGATTGTTAGAGAAGCAAACCTGCAAAGTGGATTCTGCACAAACCATCATTGCCAATTTCATTTGGGACACACCATTCAAAGGCCATGCTGCTTATATATCCTCAAGGAGTGAGAGTTATTGTGCATACAGCGAACTTAATTTATGTGGATTGGAACAATAAAAGCCAAGGTTTGTGGATGCAAGATTTTCCATGGAAAGATCAAAATAGTCCAAGCAAGGGATCTGGATTTGAAAATGACCTGGTTGAATATCTCAGTATGCTAAAGGTAACGATAGACACTTTTCATTTATATAGAGAGACACGAATAAAGAATCTCAAGTTGATAAGATAAAACCAATGCTGAATAGTTGTTGGAAAACCTAGTTGAAGTAACCGGTCCCAAATTACTAGACCGTTGGATTATTGTAGAAAATTCACTTCTTAAAAGCTTTTAACAAATTATAAAAATTTGTTGCTAGTCAAAGTACTTATACGGCCCATGAAAGCTAAATAGTTTCCAACAGATGTTGATGTTATTGATTGACTGGATATTATCATTAGTGTTGCTACATAACTGTCCATATCAGGCATTTTTTATAGGCACTATACATATTATGCATAACATTATTTATTTGGTGGTTCAGTGGCCGGAGTTCTCAGTTAAACTTCCATCACTTGGAAGCGTCAGTATATGTCCATCTTTCTTCAGGAAGTTTGATTATAGTGATGCAAGGGTATTTTTCCACTTATTCTTGTTAAATGATATCCTTTTTTTATTGAAATGTTGTAAAATTTGTCACATTGTCAGATACACTGTACATCAGGATACATAATGCTGTTTGCATTATATTCAGGTTAGACTAATCGCATCAGTACCTGGATATCATTCTGGTACTAGTTTGAAAAAGTGGGGACATATGAAGCTGCGTTCTCTTCTCCAGGAGTGTACTTTTGATGAAGAGTTTAAGAAATCTCCACTTGTTTATCAGGTGCAGTTTTGGCTGGCTAGGTTGCATTATACTCTTGTTTTGGCGCAGTTGGTTCATGTTAATCTTATAACTCCAGTATTAAATGAAAAAGTTAATGTTTATTTCACTATTGTTATATTTTCTCTCGTTTCAACTTAAGTTTTGACTAGAATGTATCACTTCAAGACAGATTTTAGGTAATTGCAAAATCTATCATTTACTATTTTGTTGATGATCTTGGCTTATATCTACCGCAGTTCTCCTCCCTTGGCTCTTTGGATGAGAAATGGATGACTCAGCTAGCATCATCAATGTCAGCAGGCCTCTCTGAAGACAAAACACCCCTTGGTATGGGGGAGCCCCAAATCATATGGCCTACTGTAGAGGATGTCAGGTGCTCATTAGAGGTAAAGCATTTAGATGTTGAGCATGTATTTTTTACTTTATGAGATAAAAAAGGAAAACTGCCTTTGATTAGCATTTCATGTGCAACTTAAAGGTTATCATAATCAAATATCAGTTGATATGGCACGTGTCTGGTCTTTTTTTATCAGGTTAACGACCATTTTTAATTTTGCCATACATGCTTAATAATTCTCTCTTATACTGTTGAAAATAAGTCTGGATCATTTCTATCTTTGTTTCACTTAGTAATGACATGAGTATGAACAGGGTGAATAGCATAAAGCCCAGACCCTTGTTGATATCTTACTGATGTACTTGAGTTGTTGGTTCTTAGACCAATGTTTTTTCTATTCTACTTTGATTAGTGGTTATTGCTGAATCGAACACTCGTCACTAGGTCAAAGAGAATTCAACACTTATAACTGATTTAAATATTTCAAGTGTCTCTGGGCTTTCAAAGTAGTTCATTGGCAAGAATGATTATTTAAGTTTAAAATATGACTACTCTCTTTAGTTCTTATCTTCTCTCATGCTTGTTAGTGTCAGCTTTTTGTTTCATCTTATTTCTTTTTTCACGTTGGTCTGTTTCGTAATTGAATTTCTTAGTGCAACTTTGTAGACAAGTTTTGCCTTCTATTTGTTCTGTAGGGTTATGCAGCTGGAAGTGCAATTCCAAGTCCTCTGAAGAATGTGGAGAAAGCATTTTTAAAGAAGTATTGGGCAAAATGGAAAGCAGACCTTACTGGTCGCTGGTAAGTGTATCTCGTTGTACAATGAAAGCTAGCCCTTTAGCTTAACAATTATTTTAAAATTTTAGCATTTAATGTGTTCATATTTTCTTGGAATTATACCAGTCATACAATATTTTTTGCAACCCATTGATTGAATTTGAATAAAGAAATTTTATTGTCTCTATGAGGAATTTTTTTTTGCTGTTTGTGGTATAATCTCTTACGAAAAATATTACTTAGACCACCCTCGTTCCACCCCTTTCCTAACTAGTCGCTGGAAAGGATTATCTACAGGTCATAATTGTCTTCTAGCCTCATTGTAGTTTGATTTATCTTAAAGGCCCGTGGGAGAAAACTTGGCCCTCGCCTTTGCTATTTTGAATATGCGTCACAAATTTTGATTGGAAATTTATGCAATTTTTCCTCAAATTTTTATTGGCCATAAATGCTAGTTTGTCTCACCAATTATGTCTATGTATGCAATGTTTCAGCCGTGCTATGCCGCATATAAAGACTTTCGCTCGTTATAATAATCAGAGTCTTGCGTAAGAGCTCCGTCAGACCTATTATATTATATGCACTTCAGCATTTTATGTTTGTTGAATTTTTTAGTCACGCACTGCACTGCTAAAATCATGTTATAGATAGTTAACTGTGGAAACACCCTCTTCCCAAATAGTTGGTTCTTGTTAACTTCGGCAAATCTTAGCAAAGCTGCCTGGGGAGCTCTCCAGAAGAATAACACTCAGTTCATGATTCGTTCCTATGAGGTATGTCAGCCAAACCAAACCTTATACAGGACTCTGAAGATGCTAAGAAGAGCGTCTTTGGCATTTGCAGTCAAAGTACATTTTATCTTGTTCTCCACAGGTTGCACTAAAAAATATTTATATTCATTTCCTTTTAGCTGGGAGTGCTATTTTTACCATCATCATTCAAACGACGAGGATCTGCATTTTCCTGTACCTGTAATGTTTTACTATCTGAGGTAGCGAATCTTTGCTCTTTGATGTTCTTTATGCTTGACATGATTTAACTTCAAGTGGAGAGGGAGACTCATGCTTACAAACTAAGAATTGCAGGGTAAAGGCCCATCCCAAGAATCTTCTGAAATGAAGAAAACAAAACTAGTAACCCTAGCTGGGCAGAAAAAAGAGAGTTTGCATTCACCATCTGATGTTATTATCCCTTTACCTTTGCCTTACGAGCTCCCTCCCCTGCCTTATTCTTCCCAAGGTCAATCACATCTGCTTCTCTCTCGCATGTTTAAGTTGTTTTGTCTGTTGTCACGTGTAACTTGTCTTCTAATTAATATCAATTCCCTCTGCAGATGTTCCCTGGTCTTGGGACCGACAATATAAAAATAAAGATGTCTACGGTCAAGTTTGGCCGCGGATGTGAGCATATCAACATTGATGTCATTCACACTGTACATATCATTTGAACTCCTCTCCATGGTGTTGTTGATGATGGCACGGTACATATCCTTGTGCATATAGTTTGTCAAACTTTCGACAAAGGTGTTTCATTTTCATTCCATATGTTTTGTTTTCTTGTCAGAAATATATCAAATATTGAATGCTTATTTCAATTCAAGAGATTTTATTATTTTTGTTTCAATTACTTTTCATTCAAGGGTATTGAAACCCCCTTTAGTAGATTATGCATTAAAGCTTAGATCGTAGTTCCTTTAAATCCTTTGTTATATTCTAGATGGATATTATTCTATATTTTTATTACTTAAAATTAATATACAATAATTTCATTGTTCTTGTGTGTTTGTACTTCCTCTCTTTGAGTTATTACAAGATTTATCTTGTAATTTTTACCTATTTTTTTTCACAAGGTGATTTAAAGAAAGATTCAAATACCAAGGACTCTCCTGCAGTTTTTACATTGGTATAGTCATATTCTTCTCGACAAACATTGAATAAATTTTTGTAATTTCTACACGAGCGCACCTCTTATAGATGAAT
>Ga0123342_1005084_pt1 | contig 19438 bp, 15 predicted proteins | sample Turbeawhitnodule_FD_89960 | JGI IMG/M metagenome (GOLD analysis project Ga0123342, IMG submission 89960) | Root nodule microbial communities of legume samples collected from Mexico - Turtle bean Mexico white nodule | ecosystem: Host-associated > Plants > Roots > Nodule | place: Mexico: Nepantla... | reverse complement strand
GATTTTATTTAACTATATTTTTTTTAAACTGGTTTATCATTATTTACATAATTTATATTTTATAAAATAATAAACAAACTTAAAACTTCATTAAATTTTATGATGATTTGTTTCTTCATTTTAAATATTTTATATATATATATATATATATATATATATATATATATATTTTAAACATTGTACAATAAATTTTTTAAATACTAATACATTTATATAAAGCATTGTGATACATTCAAATGAGGGTAAATTTGGAAATAAGGGATGCTGACATGACTTTTCCTCTACATCTCTTCATTTTGAAGGGAGGGGATATTTACTGTTCACAGGTATATCCTCTCCTTCACTTCTCCAAACAGCCCTAGATTCAAATAGCTGATATCTCTTCACTTCTTTGTTTGTGAACAGTACATTCATGAAAACAAAGGGGGTAAAGGATGGATACCCCATGATTTTGTGTTAAAGATCATGTCAATGCTTTATAAGAGTCAGAGAAGCCTTTCATTTTAAACATCATGATACATATAGATCTCCTTATCATATGCGAGGTATTGTATTATACATAATTTATTAGAAAAATTAAAAAAACAATTTGTTTCATCTGTCATCTATATAGTATGAGGTTGAAATTTGATTTTGATACTAAGAGGACATTTTCTAGACTTAGACCCATTGGCTTCCATTACTCATTCTCCATCTCATAACCCCACCAAACATCCTCGTATTATTCTTTGCTGACAAAGATTCTTCAATTTTTTATCATATTGTTAGAATCGCTCAACATCCCAATTAAACTCTGTCACTAATTTTTTGTTAGACCAACTAACTCATATTTGTCAATTTCATTATCATTGTTGCTCAAAGTAACCATTTGGGTTGAATTAGCATGACTCGTACCCCTTTGTCATGTTGAAGTCCCATGTCGTATTTTTTTTATCACTAGTTCCATATTATTTGAAGAAAAAGAAAATTTTATCCACATGTTTTCCTATAGTGATAACACACCATTATCAATTAGTGTCGGTGTATAAACACTCTTATACACCACTCTCATATGGTTATTTTTTTTAAAGAGAAATAATACTTTGAAAATGCTAAGAATTGTATAAATTTTTCCTTAAACAAGAGTGCATATTTCTGTCATAGTTCCCACTGTCTTCGACATCTTCCTTAAGGAGGCTCTAGGCTTATCGCCATCACGAGACTCAACAGGTACAGCGGTAGTGTGGGTAGAACAGAGAAGAAAAAGACACAATGAATATAATAACTATAATACCAATGATGACATGGTGTAGCATGGGGGATATTGTAGTCTTTTCATTGTTACATAGAGATGCATGTAATCATCATGACTCTGTACAAAGTAAAAGTCTTTTCCTTTTCCACTTCTAAACTTACTTCATTCCACACATCTGGCTTATGATAGACAATTTCTCCTTTCAAACTCTTTTTGTTCTTTTAGGAAACAAAGAATGTAATTAGTAAAAAAATCTCATGGAAATATATAAAATTAACTTTTCTAAATTTTAAATAAAAATTTATTAAAACATATCATGTTTTCATAAATTATCTAATGTGAATGAATTTAAATTTTTGATAAAAAATTAATATGAAAAATTTACTATTTTAATACGATTTCGTCACTAAATTATTATAATAAACAAATTAAAAATATATTATGAAAATGGATAACTCATGAGTTTATTTTTTTATTGTATTGAAGTGGTGTTTTCTATATATAATTCTTTCTATTTTTCTTACTTTTATGTTAAATTCGTATTTTAATAGATTGTATTTATTATTTTTTCATTCTTAAACTTGATTTTTTTTATTATAATAATTTATAAAAATTATGTATGGAAATTGTACTGGATAAAGTGCTCGGTGTTTAGTAGTTGGAGTTCGGTACATGGGGTGAGTATGTCAACTTAACTATTGGGCCTAGGGTACGAGTCATGAGTTTGACCCAAGTTGTTGGTAAGCCCGTTGTGGCATAATTAAAGTAATCTTTTTATACGACAGTATAAGGCGACTTGTAAAAGGGTACTTTTGAATCTAGGGTACGCTTGGTATATGTGGTGCATAGGTCAAGTAAATGTTTCTCTTAACTTAAGTACGTGTCTTCTAGGGCATATATTGGTTAAGTTGCACGCATGATAAAAGATAATGTTGCATCATGAGTAGGGTGCCCACGTGAGTAGAATATCCCCCTGATAAGACCCCAGGTAAAGGTATGTTGTTTCTGAGAATGAAAGTGAATACTTCTTAATTTCTAGTAAGCCCTTACTGACTTGATCGTCGGAGTGCAATCAATAGGTAGGGCCCCCTCTGTTTCAACGGAGTCGCGTCCTAGTGCAACCAGACGTAGAACATATTCCAAAAGAGGCAGATCAGGGCTAGAGCTTGTCGCCAAGGTCAACTGACGAGGAGGTCAACCGGAAAGAACATTTGGCACCAACCGTGGGGCTTGATAAAACTTGATCCCATCCACAATTAAGTGTAAGTTTTCCAGCAGTATGAGGAACACTAGGCAAGCACCACTAGGATCACTAGGATCCGAAGGAAGAGATGCCCCCACCCTACAACAACTTATGGATACCGTGAAAGCTCTCCAAGAGGCCAACAAGCAGTACATGCGAGAGTATGGTGTGGGTCCAACAACAAACTAAAGCCGAGAAGAAAAGGCTGTTGGTCGAAGCCAAAGCCGAGCAAGAGAGGTTGATGGCAGAGGCAGTGGCTGAAGCGATGGCATAGGTTAAAGCTGCACAGGAAAAGCTTATTGCGGAAGCTCGAGCTGAGCAGTTGTTCATGCAAGATCAACTAATGGTGGAGATAGATGCTTTGCGAGCAAACAATGAGGAATTGCGCAAGAATCTACAACAACTTGATCAACGTTCTACAACGGAGCAAGGTCCGAGCATACAACCAAGAGCTCGTCCCAAGTCATTCTCGTAGGTGATCATGGATACTCTCATACCAGCGAACCACATAACACCTAAGATTGTTTTCACAGGAGTAGAAGACCCTGAAAACCATTTTACGGCGTTCAACACCCATATGATAATATCTAGAGGAACAGACGTTGTCCATTGCAAAATGTTCATGGTTACATTCACGGGTATAACCCTACAATGGTTTAATGGCCTTCCTAATGGCCATATCACCTCTTTCGACCAGTTTTTCGAGTTGTTCAGGGAACAATTCATTGTCAACCAGGCTCAACCACTAGTCTCATTTGATCTCTTCAACGTGAAGCAGAGGCAAGGTGAGTCTCTGAAAAATTATTTGAACAGGTTCTGGGCATTCACAGGTTCTGGGCATTCACAGTGTAGGGACTCATGGAAGGACCATTTAGTGACTCGCTGATCAGGAACCCAACAATGACCTTTGCTGAGATACGACATCGGGTTGTCACTCACATCAACACGAAGAAAGCAGTTTCTGTGAAGCATAGAAACACATATCTAAGACAGTTCAAGCCCAAGGAGAGTAGTCGAGCCCGACCTCTGAGGGTCAATGAAGCCATGAATAAGAAGAGGACAGACGCGAGGCGAGCACCCTACTCAGCTAGGAAAACCGCGTCCAAGGAAAAAGCACGGGAAGATTTGGCATTTCGATCCAAGTTCCGAATGACCTATATGGAGTTGCTGAGTATACCTGGGGTCGTGGAAAATTGAAATTTCCCTAGAAGTTTGATAAGAATTTAGGGCAACGAAAAGATACCTGGTGTGAATTCCACAAAGGATTTGGGCACGACGTGGAGCGATGTATAGCTCTGGGCTATCAAATGGCAGGTTTAGTAAAGGACAAATTCTTGAAAGAATATCAGGAAGAGAACTGGAAGGGACAAAGCAAGAGGTTGCTCATGGGGAGCAAGTGCATGAGGTACCAGTCCATGTTGAGCTGAACACCATCTCAAGAGGATTCTCGGGAGGGGGGTGCACTACCTCCAAGCGTAAGAAATACACGAAGGATATGATGGCAGTAGAGGGAAGGAGACTTGGCCAACCAGCAGAGCCCGCCCTCTGCTTTACGAGCTCTGATTTGGAAGGCGTGGTCCCACATGAAGATGATCCGATGGTGATATCCATCATCACCGTTGGAAGGAGGGTACACTGAGTTCTCATCGACCAAGGGAGCTCAGCTGATGTGATGTTTTGGCTAACATTCAATAATTTGCAGTTGTCACCTGACTAGTTAAGGCTGTATGATGGTTGCTTGTTTGGCTTTGCGGGAGATTAGGTGTTGGTACGTGGACATGTTGAGTTGAGGACGACTTTTACATATGGCACCTCAGCTCGCACGATCAACATAAGGTATATAGTAGTTAATGTTGTCTCGACCTATAATTTTCTTATGGGAAAACCCTCTTTGAACATGCTAGGTGCGATGGCCTCAACGAGGCACATGAAGATGAAGTTGTCCTCCCTTGATGGAGGGGTGATCACCATCAAGTCTAATCAGAAAAATGACGAGGAAGTGCTATGAGAGCAGCCTAAAGAGCAGAAGAGGACTGTACTCAGTCACTGTTCTGGCAAGAGAGTCAGAGGAGATCATGCAAGCTGAAGTCGCGAGCGAGAGGCGACCTAGACCTGCTGGTGATATTCAGGAAAGAGAAATAGGAGGCAAGAATTTCAAGCTTGGCACGTCGCTATGTCAAGAGTTGCAAGACAAGATACGCAAGGTAGTAACGAAGCACATGATTCGCTTGGTCATCCACAAACATGCTTGGGATAGACCCCGATTTCTTTTGTCATAGGCTCACTATGGATGAGAAGGTTAGACCAGTAGTGCAAAGAAGGAGGAAGTTTAATGAGGAGAGACGCCTAATCATCATAGAAGAAACACAAAAGCTTATGAAGAAACGAGGAGATTCAGTACCTTGAGTGGTTGGCAAACATAGTGTTGGTGCAAAAGGCTAATGGGAAGTGGAGGATGTGCGTCGACTTCACTAACCTGAACAAGATTTGTCCCAAGGACTCTTATCCACTACCCAACATAGACTCCTTGGTGGATAGTGCCTTAGGTTGTCGATTGTTGAGTTTCCTAGACGTGTTCTTGGGGTACGATCAGATCTGTATGCACCCCCAACATGAGAGCAAGATCGCCTTCATGACCGAACTCTCCAGCTATTGTTACAAGGTCATGCCCTTTGGCCTCAAGAATGTGGACGCCACCTATCAAAGGTTGATGGATAGAATCCTCGACCCAATGATTGGGTGGAATGTACAGGCGTATGTGGACGACATGGTCGTCACTTCAGAAGAAAAGGATCAATACATTGCTGATTTGGAAGAGCTGTTTAACACGATAGCCAAGTACAATTTGAAGTTGAACCCAAAAAAATATGTGTTTGGGGTGGAAGCAGGGAAGTTCCTTGGGTTTTTTCTCACTGAATGGGGCATAGAAGCGAACCCGGAGAAGTGTGCAGCAATCATAGAGATGAGAACCCTGCTAGTGTAAAGGAGGTACAACAACTAACTGGGTGCATGACTGCCTTGTCTAGATTCTTATCAGCTAGTAGAGATAATGGGTACCCTTATTTTCAATGCTTGAAGAAGAATAACCGTTTTGTATGGACTCACGAGTGTGAAGAAGCCTTTGCCAGATTGAAGGAGTACCTAGCCAGCTCGCTTGTCCTTTGTAAGCCGCTGCCAGGTACTCCCCTTCGTCTTTACTTTACAGTCATTGATCGAGAAATCAGCTCGGTCATTGTGCAAGAGCAGGATAGGGTCCAAAATCCTGTCTACTTCGTGAGCAAGGTGTTGAAAGGGCCAAAAAACACGGTATCAAGCTATAAAAAAAGCTGCCTTGGCGGTGGTATTCACAGCTCAACAAATTTTCCACTACTTCCAGAGTTTTACTGTAATAGTGATGACCGATTTGCCCATCCGCAAGGTCCTTCAGAAGCCCGACATAGCAGGTCGGATGGTTCATTGGGTAGTTGAGTTGTTAGAGTTTGACGTGCAGTACGAACCCCAAGGGCCCATCAAGGGTCAGGTGTATGCTGATTTCGTGGCAGAACTATCATCTGAGGGTACCCAGCCAGATGGTGATCACTTCCAGTGGGTCCTTTCAGTGGATGGGTCTTTTAACCAACAAGGGAGCGGTGTTGGGGTCATACTAGAAGGACTGAGTGGATTGTTAATCGAATAGGCCCTAAGGTTAACCTTCAAGGTCAGCAACAATCAAGCTGAATACGAAGCCTTGATAGCTGGGATGTTGTTGGCTAAAGAGTTGGGTGCTCGATGCTTGTTGGCGAAGAGTGACTTGTTGTCGGTTACTGGGCAGGTCACAGGTGAGTACCAGGCAAAAGACCCACAGTTAGCCTTGTACTTCAGGTATGTAGTGTTTCTGAAAGCAACTTTCTCCATGTTTGAGCTGGTACATGTCCCAAGAGAACAAAATTCCCGAGCAGACTTTTTGTCCAAGTTGGCAAGCTTAGGAAAGGGAGGTTGACAGAGGTCAGTCATTCAGGAGACCTTGAAGTTGCCTAGGACCACTGTAGAGGGGACAACAGAGGTCAACAACGTAAAGATTGTGGCAGTGAGCTAGGGACAAGAGAGGATACATCGGTCGTTGACACAGGAGACCTTGAAGGTGCCCAAACTAACCACCTATGGCATGACAAGAGAAGAGTCTTTGGAGATCCTGTTGGTCAATGCTGTGGAGACTTGGATGACATTGTATTAACGCTACCTTGCTAATGGTTTTCTCCCGACAAAGCCTATAGAGGCATAGGCAATTAAGAGGAATGCAGGGAAGTACACCCCTGTGGATGGAAACTTATTTTGTCATGGTTAAACCCATCCCATCCTCACTTGTGTAAGTGGGGATTAGTGTACCCGCATCATGGTAGAACTCCATGAGGGCATTTGTAGGAGTCATGTGGAAGGAAGAGCTCTCTCGTTAAAGACCGTTTGAGTTGGGTATTATTGGCTAACTATAAAGGAGGATAGTTTGAGACATGCACAGCGATGCGAATAGTGTCGGAAGCATGTTGATTGGCATCATGCACCACCTGAGGAGTTGCGGTCAATATATAGCCCATGGCCTTTCCATACTTAGGGAATAGACATCTTGGGTCCTTTCCCTTTGGCAATTCGTCAGATGAAGTACCTCGTGGTAGCCATAGAGTATTTCACAAAGTGGATAGAGACTGAGCCAGTTGCACAAATAACTACCCACAAGGTGCAACACTTTGTGTGGAAAAGCATTGTTTGCCGTTTTGGGATCCCTAGACACTTGGTATCCCTAGACACTTGGTATCTGATAATGGTACCTAGTTTGTAAGTCATCAATTATGCAAGCTATGCACAGAGCTCGGCATCAAACAGGTATTTGCCTTTGTGGAGCACCCTTAGATGAACGACTAGGTTGAGTCTACCAACAGAGTCTTGCTCAGAGGTTTGAAGAGGATATTGGATAAGGCTAAGGGGACCTAGTCAGAGGAGGTTCCTCGAATTTTGTAGGCTTATCACACTACTCCTCAGTCAACAACCAAGGTGACGCCCTTTAGTTTGGTATATGGGTCAGACGCCATGATACTAGTAGAGATCCAATAAAGCTCGCCTCGGTTCCAGAACTTTGTTATAGAGGAGTCTAATGAAGGAAGGAAGATGAACCTAGATCTGCTAGACAAAGTGTGTGAACAAGCTCGCATGAATTCTGAAGCTTTAAAGAGAATGGTGAAGTTGAAGCAAAATACCAAACTAAGGCCTCATTAGTTCCGAGTTTCTGACTTGGTGATGCAAAAGGCTCACCCCTATCAGTTGGAGAATAAGTTGTCTCCAAAATGGACTGACCCATTCTGCATGGTGGAAGTGCTCGGGAAATGAGCCTACAGGCTCGAAACCCTTGAGTGGGGAGCTATACCTCGAACATGGAATAGAGCGAACCTTCAATTTTATTTCAGTTAAGATATTTTGTTAATGCTTTCTTTGTGAACGATGTAGTAATTAAGGGGACACTCATTTTTCCTTACGAGGGTTTTTTAACGTGGTCACCCAATGGAAAATTGTTCTTATGCATTAAAATTTTTTGTTTGTTAGCACACGATAATACGACTTACCGGTGAGATTATTCGAGTAAGCCCCATGTGTGTGTAACTGATTTATGTAGTGCCTGGCGAGGCAACCTTTTCTTTGTAAGATTCCAAGTCTAGGTGTTTTGAAGTTCATTGCGATTCATATGGGGCGACCTTTGCTCAGTAAGATTCTGGGTTCAGGTGCTCTGAATCTTTATTAGTTGTAACTAAGATTTTTTTGCTAGAAGGAGATAAGACGACCTCTCTCGGTTAGAATACCTGAGTAGGCGCTCGGTGAGAAAATTGGTCATCTATAAGCAGGTAATACGACCTACCTCGGCGTTGGTAAGACCACCCGAGCTCAGGCGCTCTGCAGATGAATGTTGAGACTAAGACTGTCTAAGAAGTTGGGGTAGTCTTTCGAGAGGGTGATCACCGTGTTCGAGTTCTTGTAAGGTAGTATGATGTGAGTTGATTTTAGATGTTTCCATTTATGGTGACACTTTTACTTAAGATTAGGATTTTAACAATTAATGGTGAGGACCAAAGGAAGATTCCCACTGGACACGAACTTAACCAAGTGGTTAAGTAACTGTGAAGGTTCACTTCACAAAGGCAAAAATGAAAAACAAGATTTGGTGAGGATGAGATGCAATTGCGGAATTGAAAATGGGCACAAGGTTAACATCAATGGTGGTCATGGCCTCCTAAATGATGCACCATACTCATGATTATGAGCGAAACCGTATAGCAACAAAGAATAGAAACTAAGAGACAAACACGTGAAATGGAATGGAGAAATGGATGGAAAATGGAATGAGAAAACTTATGATGGTGGGTGAGAAATGTCACACCACTTGGAGTGTGATATGCTCCAAGATTAGTGTGTTGGTTGCCACTTGAGATCTTCCCAAATCACTCAAGATAAGACCTCAAACCTAAGAGGACATAAGCCTCACTAAGAGCTCACACAATTTGTGCAAAGTTTTTTTACTTCATTCAAATTCAACTTGTAAAATACAATGAGGTAAACCTCCTATTTATAGGTGAATGAGCCTTGGAGAGCAAGCATGAAGGGTAGGATGGGAAACACTAAAAAAAGGGGCATCCTCAGGGTTAGACTAAGTCAAACCCGCACCCTAGGCTTGTCCTTCTAGAAACTAGGTCAAATTGCCTTCATAAAGGGTTAGAAACAAGCTAAAGTGATAACTACACCCCTATTATGCTAAAGACACCTTATTCTAGCCTATCTTTGCTATTTTGACCCCTAAATTGAGCCCAAATTATTTACAAGCATATTCTATTTTTTAAGAATATCAAAAGGAAGAAATTTTGATATTCAGGTTTATAGCTTCTTCTTCTTTTGTTGATTCTTTCTTGAGGCTTAGTGGGGTCTGACTTTGTATCTTGAGATGACTGACCCTTTTGGGAAGTGCTTGTTGTGTCCTTAGTTATCTTTCGGTTTGTATCATACTAATATGCCACATAAGTGATTGTTTAAGAGTTGACTTGGTGTGTAAGCCAACACCCGAGCTAGATGCACTAAACAAAGGTAATTGTTTAAGAGTTGACTTGGTGTGTAAGCCAACACCCGAGTTAGATGCTCTAAACAAAGGTAATTGTTTGAGAGTTGACTTGGTGTGTAAGCCAACACCCGAGTTAGATGCTCTAAACAAAGGTAATTGTTTAAGAGTTGACTTGGTGTGTAAGACAACACCCAAGATAGATGCTCTAAGCAAAGGTAATTTTTTAAGAGTTGACTTGGTGTGTAAGCCAATACCCAAGTTAGATGCTCTAAGCCAAGGTAATTTTTTAAGAGTTGACTTGGTGGGTAAGCCAACACCCGAGTTAAGCGCTCTGAGATTACAAATGAATCATTCTTAATGTAGAGGGAAAAGACCAAGCTTTGAGAGGGGACGATCCTCTAAGTACAGGAGGACTTATTTAGCAAGGTCAAATTATATGATCCCTACTTAAGTAGTTAAAGAGAACTCAGGCAAGTCAAAAGCCTCTTTGCGGCCAGAGGGTATGATTCATCCAGAGGTTAACTTTTCAAGAGTGTTGTGATTTTTCATACTTGATTAATGCATTAAGCTTACTATTGTTTTAGTGGTTTTAGCTTAAGTAGGCTACCATAAGTGTTAAATTGGTATGCTATCATTAGATGTTAAGTTTATTCTAATCGCGTTTCACTAAGATAAGCAACGAGACATGCATTTGATGCGCTAGTAGAAATCTGTTAAGTAAAAAAGCTAGCATAGAAAGTTGTGGTAAATATGCATAAATAGAAAGTGCATACAAGTTAAAAAATGCATATGATGTCCAAAGTATTCTAAATGGTGGTAAATTACAAAGTAAAGTGGAGAGTAAGGTTACTCCTCCACAAGTTGGCCATTGACCACGGTTTTTGCCAAGCCAAGTTCAGAAAAGTCTATGGTTGAATGAAGACCTGAATCTTGTTCTACAATTGCCTCAAACCCCATTAGGAAGGATTGAGCAACATCTTGCTTGCAAGCTTCAACTTTCTTAGTGAACTTTTCATTCTAGCTGGACAACTCCTCCTTAAGCTTTGCAACTTCGGCCAAGAACTTCTCTTTCTCTGCTACAGCCGTCTTCGTTGTGGCAGCTAAGTGTTTCTTCGTTTCTTTTTTAGAAGTCTTGGAGAGTTGGAGCTCCTTTTGCAGCCTTTCTACCTCTTTGTGAAGCTTGGAGGTCTCTCGAACTCGTATGTCCTCTGCTACCACCCTGTCTTTTAGCTTGGAAATAGCTAAGCAGCTGGTTGCATGGGCTTGACCAAACAGCCTCATGGCCTCACAAAATAAGTGGCTTTCATCATGGGCCATGAGCTTCTCCTTCTCTTTGATGGGCAGTAAATTCTCTTCAAGGTAGGAGGAGGTATCCAGGTTGGGGTCCCATAGGTTTGGCTTCTTCGAGCTCTCTGCTTCGCACTCCTGGACATCTACCACCTCCAAAGGGGTAACCTGGACTTCAGATGGAGCAACATGATGAGAAGGAACCCGCCCAACTGAATATGAGTGCTCGGTGGGAGTTGCCAAGATCTTCCTTTTCCTCATGAAAACCATCCCTGAGGTTATTTCTTCTTTGTTAGTAGGGGTTGGAGTAGTGAAGAGAGCTTTCATTTTTTATTCCTTAGGCGCATTGGAAGTCGCCTTCATCCTTTTGGCCATCTCTACTAGCTCCTTCTTGTTAAATTGTGATAGCATGCTCTCTACAAAGAAACAAAGGTGAACGGTTAGCTCAGGTATGAAAGCTTGTCTCATCGGGGCCAGGGAATGGGAAGTACCGGTAGAGTTTGGGTGAAACTTCTTTGCTTATGAGGCGAACGGTATCGAAGACCACCTTCAGGTTGGAGAAGAACTTGCAGATCTCCTGGTCAGGAGTCGGCAGATCTTCTAAGCCCCGAGCACCTTGGAAGCGTGGTTTCTCAGTCCAGTACAAGGAAAACCCATCCAGAAAGGTTTGATTCCACTTGTTGCCACAAAGTTTCAAGAATTTTTCTTTGAAGATTTTGTATGAGGATTGAAAAAGGAAAAGCAAACCAGATACACCGTTGAAAGAAACCCACGGTTAGCGGCTTAGGCGTTTGGCCTTAAAAAAGTATAAAAAGACTTCCACAGATGGCGAAAGGCTGAACTAGGAGCAAAGGATGGAGAAGGCACAAATGAGTGCCCAACTATTTGGGTGTAGCTGGGCAGATGCCACGTTCAACTCGGTTAAAAGTTCTTTTTCAAAAATGGTCAAGGGAAGTCGCAAAAGGAAGTTTTTGAAAACAGTGGCATAGAAGAAGCAAAAGGGACCATTTGGGTCCGAGGATTCATCGCAACAAACTGGCTCATCCTCCCCACAAGGAACTATTTGCACTCTATCATTATCTTTACCAAGTCGGCATTTCTTTTTCCTAAGGGCTACAATACTCTTAGAGGAGGTGTAATCAGAGACTTCTCCTAAAAGGTTTTGGGGTGCCCAAGGATACAAAGTTTTATAATCCATTTGAAGAAGTAGCAGAACAAAATCTAAAACACAAGTGTAAACAGAATATAAGAACGAGTCCAAGCCAGGCAGAGCAAACAAGTTACAGGCAAAATGTGTGTGTATGTTTTAGGTTGTACCATGCAAACAATAGATAATCAAGCATCATCAATAGAGAAGATGAAAAAAAAAATGAAATCCCAGCTCAGGCAGTACAATAATGGATGCTCAGATGGATGATCAGGTAGGATAATGGATGAGATGAATGCGCAACGATAGGGATGTGTAAAGAAAAATACCTGTTGTGGTCGAAAAGAGGAAGCTTTGAAGGTGAGAAGACTGAGAATGCGAAAGTTTGATACGCACGTAGAAGAGAAAGTGATACAACCCAAGTAGCTACAAAGATGACCAAGGAAGCAAAAGACAAAGCACATGGTGAACTATTATCTCAACGACCAATTCATAAACCTACCAAGGATCACATGGACCTCACCAGAGGAGTTGAGCATAAACCATCACACCAACTATTCTTCCTTTTGGTCTTCTTATAAGATACGAATATGTTGTAAATAATTGGGCTCACGTTAGGGGTCCAAATAGAAAATATAGGCTAGAATAAGGTACCTTTAGCATAATAGGGGGTGTGGGTAGCATTTTAGCTTGTTCCTAACCCTTTTGGAAGGCATTTTGACATAGTTTCTAGAAGAACAAGCCTAGGATGCGGGTTTGACTTAGTCAAACCCTAAGGCTGCCCATTTTTTCCCTTTTCCCATCCTACCCCTTTAGCTTATTCTCCAAGGCTCCTTCACCTATAAATAGGAGGCCTACCTAGTGTATTTTTCAAGTTGAAATTAATAGAAGAAGAGTTACTCTGCACAAATTGTGTGAGGTGTTAGTGAGGTTTGAATTCTTCTTAGCATTTAGGTCTTATCTTGTGAGTATTGAGAGCTCTCAAGTGACGGCTATCATCACTTATCTTAGAAGCCAATCACACTCCAAGTGGCATGTTCCACTTCTCAAATTCATCACATAAGCTTTCTCCTTCCTTCATCTATTCTTCCATTGTCATTCCATTTTTACTCTTTGTATCATGTTCTTGTTTGGTTTTCCTTGTTTCCATTCTGCAATTCTATTTGGTTTCCTTTCCTTTTTCTTTAATTTCGCACTATCTAACATCATTTTCACCTTATAATTGTCTTTTCCTTTTGCTCTTGTGAAGTGAATTTTCACACTTACATAACTACTTGGTTAAGTTTGTGTCCAGTGGGGATCTTCTTAGAGTTCTCACCATATTCTTGCTTAAAATCTCAATCTAAGTAAAATGTCACACCAAAAATGAACAATCTTAAAATCAATTCACATTAGAAAGGTTTTTGAGTTCACGTAGAAATGAAACAAAGAGGGTGGAACGAACGTGTATGCGAAGATGGAATTTGAAACGGTAGGGTTATCTCGCCGTTGATATTGTGCCACGTGTATGCTTGAGATTGAGCATGGCAAAACGTCACCTCAGAAACGCTTTGTGCGTCGTGCCACACCTACCCACTGAGAAACCGTCACATCAGCTACCACCGCACTCGGAAGTCTCATCGCTTAGCCAAGCTCAGCTCAAGACCGGGGGGCTTGTGTACTGGCCAAAATGCTCAGTAGTTGGAGCTCGCTACGTGAGGTGAGTAGGTTAGCTCGACTATTGGACCCAGGGTACGGGTCATGAGTTTGACCCAAGTTGTTGGTAAACCCGTTGTGGCATAATTAAAGTAATCTTTTTATACGACAGTATAAGACGACTTGTAAAGGGTTTTTTTTAACCTAGGGGTACACTTGGTATATGTGGTGCCTAGGTCAAGTAAATGTTTCTCTTAACTTAAGTACATGTGTTCTAGGGCACATATTGGTTAAGTTGCATGCATGATAAAAGATAACGTTGCACCATGAGTAGTATGCCCACGTGAGCAAAATATCCCCCTGATTTTGGCGCATAAGTTGTTGTTCTGCCGGTAGGTGGTTGTTATGTTATTATTTAATGCTCTCCTTAGAGATAAGATTCTTTTCTGTTGCAGTACCTTGAGAGAAGGAGCCTATAAACATAATGTTTTCCTATTCAGTATGCTTTCAGTTGAGATTAGATTCACATGAAAGAAAGTTGATACAAGAGATAAGCTATAAAAGGGGTTGGAGACCTCAGGTAAAGATACGTTGTTTTTGAGACTGGAATTGAATACTTCTTACTTTCTAGTAAGCCCTTACTGACTTGATCATCGAAGTACAATCAAGAGGTAGGACCCCTCTGTTTCAACAGAGTCGCGTTCCAGTTCAACCAGACGTAGAACATATTCCAAAAGAGACAAATCGGGGCTAGACCTTATCGCCAAGGTCAACCGACGAGTAGGTCAACCGGTAAGAACAGAAAGTACAATATCTTTTCTTAATTTTTTATTTTTAATATTTTATTATCTTATTAAAAGAAAAAAAAAATTGTCAATAATTTATGGAAGGAAACACAACTTTCTCTTAATTTTTTAATATTTTATTTGCTTTATTACGTTATTCAGTACGATTTTTTAAAAATAATTTATTAAAGTTGTATCTGAAAAATACGATTTTTTGAAATATTTTATTATATTATTAATATTTATTTAATTGAAACAGCGAAATCATAGCTTATGGTTGATTGAAACTGAGACCGCAGGATTAACGAAACTGGCACGATCAAGAGAAAGAGAAAAAGACAAAAAAGGATGGATGATGAAAGAGCAACCCATAATAAAATATTAAAATATTTTATTAAAAAATAAAATTTACTTCTATGAATTATTAACAAAAATCATACTTTCTAATAACATAATAAAGCAAATAAAAAATTAAAAAAAATGCAGTATTATGCACAACTTCCATAAATTAATAACAAATTTATTTTCTGCTTTTTTATAATAAAGTATATAAAATATTAAAAAAAAATAAGTGAAATTCTGTAAATTATTAAAAAGTTGAGTGCTTAGAAATAAAAAAGAAATAATATTTTTTAAATAGAACTTTAATAAAAAATAATTTTTTTTATAAAACTATCATGTTAGATGTTATTATAAATTTAAAATTTCAATTAAACTGATATTTCAAAATTCAATAATTATTTGTTATCACGTAAACTATAGCATAAAAAACACAAGAAATAAAATTATTTAGGAATCTACCAAACTCATACAGAGAAACTTAAAAATAGACAATTCCAAATATCAGAAATTGAAACCTATTATGAAAAAAAAATCTAGATTAATAAATAGTATAAATTATAGAATTTGAAATCTAACTTATTCTTAATCTTAAAATTTGTAAGCTCATATCCTCACAAGTTTTCATGTATTTTCTTAGTTTTCATGTATTTTCTTAGGGTGATGGAGGTTGAGGGTGAGGGTAAATGGGTGTCACCCTTGTTTGTTTTTATGAGAAGGAGAGGTGAGAGTGAGTGGAAAGTTGATGGTATTTAGAATCTTCTCGTAATTGAAGAGAAATGAGAGTGGAATGAGGTGAAAAGATCATGATAACCTTACTTTTTCATACAATAATATTAATAATAGAAATTATTATTAATAATAATTATATATATATAACATAACATAATTTAAAGAATCATACGTAATATTAAAGTTATCTAAATAAATTAATTTAAGTAACAAAATTAATTTAAATTAATAAAATGAAAAATAATAAAATTATAATTACATTTAAAATTATATTTAATTATTTCTTTGAATTTTTAATTTTTTTCTTTTATTTATAAATGAAACTTTAAATTATTTTAATTAACTAAAATATGTACAAAATTAATAATATTTTTTATATATAGGGGTAAATTTGTCTCTTGAATCAAATTCTCATGCAAAGATCATTATTTCTTTCGAAAAACTCGATCCCCTGCCAAATCGTACTCTCCACAACCACCGTTAGATCTCGCAGATCCTTTGGTTGATATCGAATCCAACTGTCACAAGCAATCGCGTCCGAATTCACCCCGAAGAGGAGAAGAGAGCGAAGGTTAGGGTTGTTGTCCAGGAGGATTCCTCCACCGCAGCGGTCGACGAGGACTAGCTTCGCTACTCTCTTCGGTGGTGCAAAAAACAACATTTGCGAGAGAAGACGTTGTTGAGGTTCATCTCGGAGATTGACGACGAGTGCATGTCGATCACCGCGCCCAACGAGGATAGGGTATTTCAGAATCTCCACGTTAATATAAATAATAAAAACTATTTATTATTTATATTAATTATAAAATCTTATATTTTTAAGACACAAATAAATAAGATAATAGTAAAAAAAAAATTAAATGTTCAAAAGAACATATTATTAATAATTATACAAAAACTCTTATAAAATAAAGTTTGTATGCGGGGTTAAAAATAAAGTTTGTATGCGGGGTTAAGACAGTTAGGAGTAATGTTATACAGTTAAGAGTAATGTTATATAATAAACGGGAAATCATGTTGTTTCATCTAAAATCTAAAGAAGAAAATATGGTAGTAGTGTTATACAGTAATGTTATATAATGAACGGAAATCATGTACTAAAAAAATGCATGACTTCTTCTGGAGAATTGACAGGTTACTTTCTTTTAATTGATTGGAGATTTCACATTTTTTTTACTATGAATCATCGCCCTTTCTTTTCTTGTATCATAAATCCTTGCCTTTTATTTTTCTTTACTAGGAGTCCTATCCCTTTCTCATAATTAATTAATTTGGTAAGCGTGCTAAATTTGTCAAAAGATTGAAATCCTAGAAGGTCTGAAGATAGTTGTATGAGATCAGATACAAAAATTATGGACTAAGCTTATTAAAAAAAGTATATTTTAATATTTTTTTAAGTAAAATATATTAGAGATTTTCAATCAATTACTATATACAATTAATTTTAATTTATGAACAGAGTAATTTTTTTTTTTTTAAATTTTAATAAAAAAATATGATTTTTTTTTTTATATTTATCATTTATATATATTATATTTAATATTAAAATTTAATTAAATAAATATGAGTAAGACACATAAATTACTAAGTGATATATTTTAAAAAACATAACCTAGCAGTTATATATTAAATTGTCATGTAATTTATAAATGTCATGCAATGTGGTAAATTTACAAATGTCATGCAATATGGTAAATTTACAAATGTCATGCAATATGATAAATTTATAAATGTCATACAATTTACATAGTCAACATAATAGTTAACATTGAATTTGGTATCTTAAAAAATTTAATAATAAATAAATTTGATATATTTATATATATATATATATAATTAAAAAGTTATCAACACCACTCTTTAAGTATATTATTGATTTTTAATTTATTCAGACAAATTTGTTAGTATAAAAAATACTATATAGTATATTTATTATTAAAAATTAGTATAAAGATATTATATCTATATTAAAATTTAATAAATACTAAACACAAAATATCTATATTAATGGATGTTATATATGTCTCTAGTTTTATACTAAAATTGTAACCATTTTATTCACACTTACCCGTAATTATGGTTTTGGATGAAAGTGAAAAATTACAACATTATAAATATATATATATATAATATAATTTAAAAATCATAAATAATATTAAAATTATTTAAATAAATTATTTTAAGTAACAAAATTAATTTAAATTAATAAAATGGAAAATAATCAAATTATATTTAAATTTAAAATTTTATTTATTTCTTTCTTTGAATTTTACATTATTTTTTCAATTTATTTATAATTGAAACTTTAAGTTATTTTAATTAATTAAAATATGCACAAAATTAATATTTATTTTTTTTTTTTTTATCTACAAGGATAAATTTGTAATCTTATAATTTACACCATTAAAAATAATTTAAAATACTCTTACAACCACCCGATAACTCGCATATTTCAATAAACTTTTCTGACATATCCACTCTAATATATCACAATCTAAACACTCTCAATTTTCTTTATACTTTCTTCTCATATCCTTACATTCTTACATTTCTACTCCCCTACACTCTCAACTTTCCACTCCACAATCCAAACAAAACATAAAAGATTAGGGGACAATCAAAAAATAAAAAAAAAACTTCACACAACAAAACAAAATTACACTCAAATCAAACACGGTTATATCCAACAATCCAATAGTTTTGAATAGCCATAATACTCAAAATTTTGAAGAAAAAAATCAGAAAATATTTTTTTTTAATGAATCGCTTAGCATCGTGATAACGCCCTTAGTAAAGTGACAATTATTTAATGTTATCCTCAGCTTGTTACAAGTCTTGTCTTGATCACGCTTGAGTGTGTTTTCCGTTTTTTTGTTTTCCTATTTTCTGATATATATATATATATATATATATATATATATATATATATATATTATAGTTTTCCTTCACTTCTATATATCGTTCCTCATAACAATAATATGCATGTTTCATCTTTAATTGCTTTTATTCTCTTATTTCTTTCCTTTTATATGAATAACAAATTTTTGAATACATGATAATGTTTTTCACAAATAATTCTTGGATATGTTCGATTTTTTCTAAGATGACATCAGAGCTCTTCATTACGCATCTTTGATTTTTCTTTTCTTTTTCTTCTTTGTTCTTGTTTTTTTTCTTGGTTTTCTTTTCAACATGAGTGGAGAATCCATTCATTCCTTTCCTTTACAAAGTCATCTTTATCTTCATTCCATTTCTCTTGCTTCTCTAGTTCTTGATTCTAATAATGATTATTCTTGGAGTAAATCGGCCATCATCGCTTTAAGCGCTAAAAGCAAGCTCGAGTTCATGATGATATCACTACAAGGAAATCTTAATTTAGCTGCAAACAAATATTGAAGGCCATAAATGGACACTAAATAGTGTCCATTAAACCTTCATTATTAAAATAAATTAAATAAGGTGTGAGGAAAACGTGAGTTATTCTCACGTAAACTTAAAAAAAATAAAAAAATAATGGTTGCGTTGCTGAAATGACAGCTACTAAAATTATAAAAATAATTAAAATTTAAATATTTGAAGGTTAAGCCCACGCTAAAAGTTTTAAAAATAAATTTAAATAATATGAAGATTAAGCCCACGCAAATTACACACAAATAATTAATTTTTATTTTTGCTTTACTTTAATCCCTTCTTTTTTTTTCTTCTTTTTTTTTTCTTTTCTTTTTCTTCTTTCATTTTTCAATTCTGAAGAATTCTCTCCACGCAATACTCACTTCACTCCACTTTTCCTCAGCATCAGCAACATTCTCACATCTTCCCTCCATTCGAATCTCTCTCTCTGTGTTGAGCATTCAAGCATTGCGACCGGAGTACGACCGTGTTCTTGATTGTGCCCTAACACCGTAAGTTTCGCATTTCCTTTCGTTTTCAATCCATCTCGACCTCTACAGTAGCTAATTCGTGT
>Ga0123342_1005083_pt1 | contig 19439 bp, 17 predicted proteins | sample Turbeawhitnodule_FD_89960 | JGI IMG/M metagenome (GOLD analysis project Ga0123342, IMG submission 89960) | Root nodule microbial communities of legume samples collected from Mexico - Turtle bean Mexico white nodule | ecosystem: Host-associated > Plants > Roots > Nodule | place: Mexico: Nepantla... | reverse complement strand
AGAAAACAAATGTATGCTAACTAATCAACAAAGCTAGACGGTTTGACACAAACTTAACAAAATAATCATGCAAAGCGTCACTAACTAAGCAAAAGAAAAGGCAATTACAAACAATTAACAATTTCTAATTAAAGAACTCTACACTAGTCGGCCCTAGGTGAGACTTCTTGGACACTTGGAGCCCTTGAAGACACACTCACCGTCTAATAACGTAATTAATGGCCAGTTGGTTCCGCTTTGGTGAGAGGGTTGACCATGTGATGGAAGAACCTCAGCGCATCGAGGTGATTGAGCCAGATCACTCGGTCGAGGACATTGTTGAGTAGAAAAATCCTGGACTCGGGATGTGGGCTCTGAATAATATACCTCCTGCACCTTGGCTTTTTCACTGCTTATAAATGACTGAACGCATTATCTTTTATAGATTTGATTTTGTTAAATAACTGAATCGTTGCGCGCAATTCAAAACCAATATGTGACCGAGTGGTAGAATGATAGTAGGAAAAATAACGTTTAGGTTATTTCACGAGCGTCGACTAATAGCATGGCAAGTAATTTAAGTTACTAATAAATTGCAGGCCGATAGCTCGGAGAGTAATATTTAAGTTACTAATTTCATATCGATAGTACGGTAGAATAACGTTTTAAGTTATTACAAAATTTTGAGTCGATAGCTCGGTAAGTAACATTTAAGTTACTATTTTCAGACCGATAGCATGGTAAGTAACATTTAAGTTACTAATAAGTTTCGGGTCGAGAGCTCGGTGAGTAACATTTAAGTTACTAGTTTCAGAACGATATAAGGGTAAAGTACATTATTTGAGGCGTCATGTGTTTGACTTCCGACCAATAGTGCGGTAAATAACGTTTAAGTTATAAATGGGTTTTAGACCGACATCTCGGTAAATAACACTTTAAATTTAAATGAGTTCCTGCCAGAAAAATAGTGAAGTAACCAGTTTCGAGGTGTCCCATTGGATATGAATGTAAATAAAAATATGAAAGACAAGAATGGTTGAAAGGGTCTCATTAAAATCTTCTCGGTCGAAAACTCTCCTTAGGGATAAAACAATTGAGCGAGGAAAAAGTACACGAATGATATTTATCAGCTGTAATAAAATTTGAGATGCATGGCATTCCATGTTCTCAATATAGTTTTTCCTGAAAAATATTCTAAGTAATATGCTCCGTCGGCCGTTGTGTCAGTGACACGAAACAGACCTTCCTAGTTGCTCAAAAACTTGTCGCTATCCTTTTGGGCGTCGCTCCACATCCGCCAAACTAAATCTCCCTTTTGAAAGCTTACTGGCTTTACCTTCGAGTTGTATCTCCTCACCACCCGTAGCTTGCAGGTTTCCTCATGTATTCTGCATTTGTCCCTGGGTTTGTTGATAAGGTTAAGGCCGACCAGTAGGCTTTCTTTATTCAAGTCTAAATCCAGTGTTTGTCGTCAAAGAAAAGGTTCACCAATTTTGACAGGGATCATGACTTTTGTTCCATATGTCAGACTGTATGGTGTCTCTTGAGACGTAGATTGCGGTGTGCACCGGTAAGCCCACAAAACTTCAAGAAGTTCTTTTGTCCAGTTACCTTTGGCTGACACAAGTCTCTTTTTGAGCTCATTGAGAATAACTTTATTGGAAGCTTCAGCTTGCCCGTTGGTTTGTGGGTGTTCGACTGAACTCGTAACAAGCTTGATATCAAGCTTTTCGTAAATTTCTGCTAACCATCGGTCGGTGAACTGTCGACCGTTATCAGCAATGATGATTTGAGGTAGTCCAAATTGACAAACGATATTTTTCCACACAAAATTTTGTACATTTCACGCGATTATCATTGTTAAGGGTCCGACTTCAATCCATTTAGTGAAATAATCGATGTCGACTAACAAAAACTTACTTTGGCCTTTTCCTGGAGCGAAAGGTCCAATTATGTCCATTCCCCATTTTAGTAACGGCCATGGTAATAAGATGTAGTGCAAGTTCTTAGGCTTTCGATGAGACAGAGTGCCATATTCTTGGCACTTCAGGCATTTTTGTACAAATTTTGTATAGTCACCCTGTACGATCGGCCAATAGTAACCGGCTCGTAGTACCTTGGCCTCCATGGTTTGTGCTCCAAAGTGGGTTCAACATACTCCCTCGTGTAATTCTCTCAAGACGTACTCGACTTGGTTGGGAGTAAGACATTTCAGGAGTGGACGAGTGTAGCCTCGCCTGTAAAGATCTTGGTCAATAAGTATAAATCGGGTGGCCTGTTGCTTCATCGTTTTTGCTGAGTGTGGGTCACACATTCCGTCGGTTAAATATTGCTTAATCGGGGTCATCCAATTGGGTTGGGTATTAGTGTTCATGCATTCCTCTGTGCTAATACTGGGTTTGGCCAAGGTTACATGAATGACTGACCGATGAATTCATTTATGCTTTGTTGTTTGCCAAACGGGAGAGTGCGTCCGCACGAGTGTTATTCTTCTGTCGAACGTGCTGAATTAAAACTTCATCAAACTTGATCATTAAATTCTGCACAAAGTGGAAATACTGTTGAAGCAAGGTCTCTCAAACTTCATATTCCTCCTTAAGTTGTCCAACCACCAGTCGTGAATCACTTTTGCAAATCAATTTTGTTACCTCCAATTCAATAGCCAGGTGAAGACCGACTATAATGGCTTCGTATTCAGCCTGATTATTCGAAGTTTTGACCTCAAATTTCAAGGCATGTTCAATGATAATCTCATCTGGTCCTTCCAATACAACTCCTGCCCCGCACGACCGACTATTTGAAGAGCCATCAACATATAAAATCCATTGAGGGTGCACTTCTTCAATCGGTTGTGGAGTAAGCTCAGTCGCGAAATCGGCGAGGGCTTGAGATTTAATTGCCCCTCTGGGCTGATATCAAATGTGAAATTCTGATAATTCGATTGCCCAACCTATCATACGTCCGACCAAATCTGGCTTGGTCAAGATTTTCATAATGGGATAGTTGGTTCTGACTATAATCTGATGATTCTGAAAATACATTCGCGGGCGGTGATGATTAAGGCCAACGCCACTTTTTCGATCATTTGATATCGAACTTCGGGGCCGTGAAACACTCGGCTAACAAAATATACTGGTCGTTTTCCTACTTTTATATCTTGTACTAAGGTGGAACTCACTGCCTTGTTTGAAACAACGAGGTAAACAATTATGGGTTCGCGGGCGTTCGATTTTGGATGACTGATGGGGATGCCAAAAATGTTTTCAATTGGTGAAATATTTGTTCACATTCGGCAGTCCATTTGAACCTGGATGCCTCTTTCGACAAATGCACAATATGCCTTGTTCTTTATGCAAGCTTTGGTACAAACCGAGAGGCAGTGAGTCGTTCGACCAATCTTTGGATCTCTTTGATGCTGATGGGACTACGCATCTCTGCAATGGCTTTGCACTTCTCAAGATTGGCTTCTATGCCCCGATGGGTGAGCATAAACCCTAGGAATTTCCCTCCTTCCACACTGAACACACACTTGTCGGGATTTAGACGCATACGATGCTTGCGTAAAGCCTGAAAAACTTCCTTTAGATCTGACACATGTTAACGTAGTCCATCAATCGTTGATATGTGGCACCGACATTCTTAAGGTCGAACGGCATAACCTCATAATAAAAATTGTTGGAGTCCATCATAAAGGTTGTTTTTTCTTTGTCACGAGGGTCCATTTGGATTTGGTTGTATCCTGAATATGCGTCAAGGAAATTGAGGATATGATGTCCGGCTGCTCTGTCGACCAACCGATCAATGGTTGGCAGGGGATAAGAATCCTTTCGGCATGCCTTGTTGAGGTCAGTGTAATCCACACACATCCGCCATTTGCCATTAGACTTTTTAACCATCGCCACATTAGCCAGCCATGTGATATAATGAGCTTTGTGGATAAAACCGACCTACACTAGTTTGTCGGTTTCTTCTATGGCGGCTTTACGCCGTTCTTCACCTGGCTTTCTTTTCTTTTGGGCTATGGGTTTAGCCTCTTTGTATATGGATAAGCGATGAGTGATAATATTAGGGTTTAGCCTAGGCATGTCCGCAGCGGTCCAAGCGAATAGGTCCACATTTCTGACTAAAGTTGTACTTATCACCTTTCGGTCGTCCAGCTTTAGTGATGTTCCCATATAGGTTTTGCGATCGTCATCATGAAGAAGTATGGGCTGAAGATCTTCAACTGCCTCCATTCGAGGGTCATCAAGTCGTGGATCTTGGTCTACAAGGGCTATCATGTGTCTCCTGGAATGTTGGCCTCTGGAACGTCTTTCTGGTGACCACTCTCTTCTATCGAGAGACCAGTCAATCAGTGTTATAGTGTACAACCGTCTGGTTGGCTCAACTTTTTTGCTGGCCACATAGCATTCTAAAGTTGTTCTTTGATCGACGTGAACCGTTGTGATGTCTCTGGTAGCGGAAAGAAACTTCATAGCCAAGTGGGGTGTAGAAACGATGACTTTTAATCGATTGATGGACGAACGACCAAGTAATATATTATATGAGGTACTTGCATTGACCAACAAATATCGGACATTGATTGTCCTGTTGAGACATTCCTCCTCGCCAAAAGTTGTGAATAAATCAATATAACCTTTCGTGTCTACCTGTTCTCCTGAGAATCCAACGATCTGTTCATTGTAATGTTGTATTTCTGTTTCAGGGATTCTCATTTTTTTAAAAGTTTCCCAGTACAGGATGTCGACCGAACTGCCTTGATCCACCAGAACTTTAGTAATTGCGAATTTGTCTACGTCCATAGTGATTACCATGGGATCATCTTGGGTCGGGTCGATCGCGGTGAAGTCATCGTCAGTGAACGTAATTGGGGGGTATATGTGGATGTTTATGCGTTGAAGTAGATTGAACAAATTGTATTGCTCTTAGATGCTTTTTCCTTGCAAAATTAGAACATCCACCACCTGCAAAGCCTCCTGCTATATAATTAATGTCTTGGTCTGGTACACCGAGTGAGACTGGACCAACAATAGTATTGATGACTTCCCAAACCCTTTGTCTGGTCCGGCTTCCTCATTTGGGGCTTTCACTTCGGGCGCAGAATTCTTACTGGGCTTTCGCTTCGCCTTTGTCGTGCTGGACGTCGATAATCGTCGCGGCTTCAAGTGTCTCTCCGTCCGAAACGTTCTTGGTCTTTGGAGAAATAATCAGTATCACACTGAGGTGACCGCGAAGCAGTAAAGGAAGTTTTAACGAATTTGTGAAGGTGACCAACTTGGATGAGTTCTTCGATTTTATCTTTTAACGTTTGAAAGCCTTCGGTTGTGTGGCCATAGTTGCGATGGTATTTGGGTCTTTGCACCATCCTAGTGGACCCTCCTGGAGGGATGTGGGGAAGACTTTGCACCATACAACTTTGTCTGTTGTATACAAAGTCATTTGGGTCTTGAAAATGTTCAAGTGTTCGTTCGAATTAGTAGAACCATCATAAAGCTTGATAGTTAGACCTCTCCATTTATCAGGGAGTGGCACAGCAATAATGTCATATGTGAAAGGGTGGCCTTTTTTATCTTCGTCGTTGGGAGCAACATAAGTTTTGGAACTTTTGCAGGTCAGGTGTGTATGGAGGGTATGATGTGTTTGATGGGTTAGTGGTACTGTTCTAGATTGATGAGTTTGGGGTGTTGGTAATGGCGTGTGGGAGTGTTCCTCTCGTTCAGACTCTCTAAGCCGTTGTTGTAGCCTTTTGTTATGTTCTTTTAAGTTAACCACCTCTTCTTCCTGTCGACGTCATTCTTCTTCTTGCCTACACCGATCCTCCTCATGACGTAATTGATCCGCAATTCCATTTTGTCGTAACTCCTCCATTTGATCTTGGAGGGCTTGGATCATTGCTATTTGTTCCTCCGCCACACGGTCGTTCTTCGCATTGTTCCTTGTTGACACCATCGTTAGTTGTTAAAATAATTCTGTTTGAAAAGCTGGAGATTACCTCAGCCCCACGGTGGGCGCAATTGTACCTGTACGGATGATGGAGCCCAGGAAATACCTACCCACTGGGTACACAATTTGTTAACGTGTTGGTTGCCTTCAAGTTTCCTCCTTTTGGTGTGTGTGCTTCGCCGGTCGGGGGTACTTGCAATTGCACTCTGACGCTCAAGTCAGTGCTATGATTTAGGTATTAATTCTCTCGTAGGATATGAAAAACGTACCTTCTTCCCCCCTTAGAAGTTCTATTTATAGGTTGACTAATGGGCCTTTGCCTACGTGGGCTGGATAGTTAGTTAATAATGAACATGGGTAGTGGCTTCCTGATATTATGGAAGCATATTGTCAGTATCTATTGTTGCTTTGAGATATTTTCTGGATATTTCAGAGTGTGTGTTTGACTCATTCAACATCAGTTATAACTATTTCTTTATTGCGTATTTATTACGCTGTAAATGTTATTTGACTCGGTCGTCCGGTGTCCGACTGGTACACTATTTTTTTAGTATACCACTTTTAAATAATTCTTAAATCAATTATAAAAAAAACTTTAAAAATGTATTTCTAGCAACGAGTAATGTTATTTTCTTAATCATTTTATACTATAAGTTGCGTAGAGCGTGCGCCTGGATCAGGCACAAAAACATCTGGCGATAAAGATATCGTGCAACAGCTACTAGCAGGCTTGAACTAATGTTTTTTTGTAGTGTTTTGCAGGTACTGTGTTGTTCAACAATAGGGTTGTAAAATTGATCCTCCTCTAGTGTGATGAACCACTGGTGCCCCTTTGATGCTAATGTGTAGTTTAGGCTTCGGTCTGGTTCCCTTTACTGGTGCTTATATTGCAGGTTCTGCTTATAGCAGGGAAGACTCGTTGGCTGAGTAGCAGCAACAAGGAATTGGCAGAAATAGGGATTTGCTGCAGATTGTTGTCTGAAAGTTGCCAAAGTTGGCGTTAGTGCCTATCTCCCCAATTTTTCTTGGTTTTTGCTGTCATTGGTGTGTCGTTATACACTGAGGGGTGCAGGTTGGTGTTGGCTGTGAGGATATGTTTAGTTGTCTAAGCACTAGTTTGAGGCCATCAGCTTTGCCAGGTTGTAAAGAATGGCTGTAAGAACCTATAGGGAGCACCCAAAGCTCAAAGTGGAGCATCGGGATGAAGACATTGCACAATAAGAGGAGGATGGAGGTTTTTGGCCCATGGGGAAGTTTGGAGGTCATGCTTGTTTTGTTTGCGTTTTTTCTCTAGAGTGTAGAAGTCTGTGTAAGGTTTTAGTTTCTTATAGAATAGAACCTGGGTTATCTCCCTTAAGTGGGTGATCCCTATGTTTCTTGACTTGTTTATTGTAGTTTGGTTAGTGTAAAAGGGTTGAGATACCCTTTGTATCCTCTTTAATTTAATTTCATTCTTTGCTGATAAAAAAAAAATTCTTGTATTAAAAATATTTATTGTTAACTTTTTAACTATTGTTTAAAAAAAATCATTCTTTGGAGTTTTACTGTGCACAATTTTACCTTATGGGATACATATAAAAATTTAGAGTACATAAGTAATTTTAACTGAAATGTGACCTTATTTTTTTATTCTTTTTATTTTTATTTTATTTTTAAATACTTTTTGCACGTCAAGTCCCATAAATAAAAAATACTATCAGAAATTAATTTATTATAAAAATTATAAAAGTTAAACTAAAAGAATTATATACTAAATCCATTAAAAAGATACTACATACGCATAGCCAGAAATAAATTTTTAAGCCAAAAATATACTAACATTAATTATTAATTAAACAGTAATGGTTTAATAATTGAATAAAGTGCAGCAGCAGCAGCTCTGAGCAACAAAATAATTCAATAACGTGTGTACAGATGTCAGTTATCATGGCTCCAAAGTTCTGCGTCAAAACTGTACTCAGGCACATTAGGTACGTACGAAATATCACGCATATATGATTCTAACCAGAAATTGCCGGTCACAAGATCCGTGTCAGCGTCCCAAAAGGCAAATTCATCTTGCAGAGCCAGATTTTCGTTGATGGTGACAGTGTTACACTCTGTGCTTGTTGTTGAGGATGATGAATTCTGGGAAAATGGGAAATAATCTTGCGTGGAGTTAAAGCTTTGGAAAGTATTTGCGCTTGGTTCAGTTGTTGTTGTTAGGGATTGTTCACATGAGTTTGAGACTTGAGGGTCTGTGGCTGAGTCTTGTTCAGACCGTTTCTTGAGGTTGGTGTGCCAATAGTTTTTTATTTCATTGTCTGTTCTTCCTGGAATCCGTGCAGCAATAGCAGACCATCTGATCATGAAATTCAAATGTTTAATTTAAGTATCATCACTCCATGCTAATAATGAATCCATGGTTAATAGTTTAGGATCCTTAAATACTGACAGAATTACTAATAATAAATAATATTTCATTCTCAATGATACCCATATAGTTGCTGTTGAACTATCAGTCAACAAGTATTTTTCACTCATGAAATCACACTACTAAAATATGCTCCTAGGGTTTCACTGACAAAAGCGCAGAGAGTGTCAGTAAAGACATTTTTTTATCACATTAAGTTTTATTGCTTTTGGTATATATGAAAAAGCATAATCTACATCTAAAATTAGAAAGATTAAAAAGAATATAGATTTATAAGAATTTGAGAACTTTGACGCTTAATATATTTTTTAATAGGATTGGAATATTTATAAACTGTTGCTTTCTAATCATTTTATTTTTTGTTGTGATCACTCAAAATTTACTTTATAGTTTTATTTGAGTAACATTTTTTTTTAAAGTTTATCAAAAATTTAAATATGTTTTTAGAGTTGATTTTCTTTTAGCATCTAATTAAAAAAAAAAGCTGTTTCTGAGTATTTTGATTTTGCATAATGTTGTTTTTATTTTCAAGGTTTAGATAACGTTAGTGACGGTAATGATGTGAGAAATGATAGTCTACTCAATATTTATTACATGCATATAATTGAGTAACACATTTTTTCAAAAGTTTATTAATTTTTTATGAACTCTCATGTTATTTAGAAGGACAACATTTTGGTCGTCATACACAAATAAATTTGTTTTCAGAATCAAAAGGGTGATCAATAACCATTCACCTGACTTTAGTCTCCAACAAGTTGTATTGTTCTTATCTTGTTTGAACTCCATCAATGTCTTTGTTGGAAAGTCATAATCCATTTGGAGCAACTTAGAGAAGGTGCACTCGACACTTGTTGCCGTCAATTCATTCTTTGATAATAATAAATACGATGAAAAAGCGTCACAAGATAACACAATGAAATTTGATTTTAATAAATAAATTTTGATTGATGCTAGAGTTATTTTTCCTTTCACTAAGACTTTGGAGTGTGAAAATAAAGTTGAAAAGGTTAGTATTATGAGGTATTAGGGTAGATTGTCTAAAATTTTTTAATAGTGATGAACGGTTAACAACACTACCTAGCCTTGAAAGACTAATACTAACATTTTATAAAAGAAATGAAAGTTTTTAACAAGATAATATAAAAGAAAAAAATTCTATTTTAGAGAAGTAAAAATATATTTAAACTTATTAAAAAGTGAACTTTAAGTCTAACTTTAATTCGATAATAATCGGATAATAAGTGGCTTGATAAACCCAACAGGATAGCATTTAAATGACTATAATATGATATTAAAAAGTGAAGTTTAAGTCTAACTCAACTTTATAAAATCAGTTTATAAGATGAGGTTGGTACTCACTTATATATTATGAAATATTCAAATATTAGTAAACTTAAAAAAATATATTTCACTTATAATAAGAAATGTTAAGTTGATATTTTTTATTATGTCATCAATAATTATTAACGTCGTCTAACCTAGGAGAATAAAAATAACATTTTACAAAATTATATTTAATTCGAGAACCAAAAGAAATAATAGTTCTAATTTAGAGAATTAAAAAATATTAAAGCCTTAATAAAACTGTATAAATTAATATTTTATTTAAAAAATGAAAACAGTTGCATCAAAAATTCAAATTATTCTACTATATTAAAAGTTTGAGTGTAAAGATATTAAGAGTTTATCTAATTATAAAAATTAATAAGTTTTTAAAGTAAGATGGTTACACTTTACTTTTTTTTTTTCTGTTAATAAATATACAAAATAAAGTTATTGAAATTAGAATAGACACATACAATACGAGTTGATTCGCTCATTTAATTATAAAATTTGGTTGAATTGGTTCGTTTCAGATAATGATTGGTCAGTTAACCTGAATCACATAAAAAAAATCTTAAGAGAAATATTACAAGTTCACACCTTTCTTACACTGATAATATGTTTAAATAAACTAAATAAATATAAAATTATTATTTACATTAAATAAATATGTAAAATTTAAACATAAAAAATATTATTATTTAAACTATTAAAAAACAATAGTAATTAATTTTCATTATGTATTAACTTTAAAAATATTTGTTATTTTATTTTAATAATATTAAAATATTAAAAAATTCAGAGTTATGCTGCTCAACTCATCAGCCAGAGGACGGGTTATCGGAACGAACTAAATGGACGAATGGTTAAAATGCCCAATCCATACCGAACCTTTTAAGGACCAACATGGCCCCAGTCACATCTCCACATTTCATTTACAAAAGTCCAACTTTCATTTATTACGGTAGTTAAGTTTCTGTTTGGATTGAAAGCAAATTTGAGAAAGTAAATTTGTTGTCATTTAAAATAAGAGTACAAAGAAAGAAAAGAAAGTAAAATTATTTGAAGTAAGATATTTTAAGTGAATTTGTGAATTTTTTTAATTAAAATTTGTGAGTGATATCATGATTATAAAAGAGAATTTTTAATTTTATTAAAATATATAAAATATAAATTTATTTTTATTTTTAAAAATATTTAAATAATAAAATATAATATATTTTTTTATATAGATTTGAGTTAATAAAAAAAACTTTATAAATTTTATTTGAAATATCGTTAAATAATTATTTTCAAACAAATTACAAATTACTTAACATATGAAAAATTATATGAAATAAAAATTTCAGTCATAAAGTTAAGAATGTAATAAATTTTAAAAACTTTTATTTCAACTCCAAATAAATTTTGATCTAAGAACATCATTTTATTTTTATTTTTATTACAAATATACAAAATATTTTCATAAAATCAAATCAATTCTATTTATTATTATTAATATTATTATTTAAGAAATTTATTTCGATTATTATTAAATATGTAATTTATATTTTTAATTTTTTTTATTATAATTTTAAAAATTTATTCTAGTTACTATTATTATTTATAATTTTATTACTTTTTTTATATACCATTGCTATTTTAAATTTTAAATTTTAAATATAATATTACTATTATTCTTTCATATTTTTTATATGTATATTACTAATTTATTTTCTTTTACTATTATTATATAAATACATTTATATTATTATTATAGAAATATATTTATTTTATTAGTATACTATTTTATTATAATAATTAGTTATATATATTATAAAATTTATAACATAGTCGATTAAGTTTAATATATAATCTATTATGTTACAGATTTTTATAACATAATCGATTTTTATAATGATCTTATAAAATTTATAACATATTACATATTAAACAACATAATTTATTATACTACAAAATTTATAATTAATTATTTATTTTTATTTATAATATAAATATATATATATATATATATATATATTTAATATTTTTTTTTTGTAATGTATGTGGATAAAAAAATTAAGGATAATTTCAATTTTAAAATTAATAATAATATGTAAATTTTTCAAGCTTTCTTAGCTTTTTTTGACTCCACTAAGGGGAGTGATTTTATTCTTCTTCCATAAATTACTACTTTTCTATCTTTACACTTGACTGTATATATACATAAAAAAAATTTGTTTTTCTATCTGACTGAACAGTATTCGTTCGGGTAAGAGCCAACGTTGAGTTCATTTCAAGCTGGAAAATTATAAGTATGTACTTGTTTTGTTTTCTATTTATTTACGTTTTTTATTCTCTTTCTCCCTTTGCATTACATTGCTTATCACATGGAAGGTAATTTTTGTTATTACCTTTTCTATTTCTCTGGTTTCCACTCAAGTTATAGAAAAAGAGATGTACTACTGATATTAAAGCCAGTGTATAAAATCATAGGGAAAAGGTTTCACACCTGTTTCCCAGATGTCGGTGAAGCTTGATGATAGTTTCCTCCTCTTCTTCACTGTAGTTTCCTCTTTTCAGGTTTGGTCTTAGGTAATTCAACCACCTAAGTCTGCAACTCTTTCCACATCTCGCAAGACCTGACAACAACAACCAGTGCAAAACTAATCACAAAGGATTCGTTACACACTGTATAATCTATGGATATATAGCAAGTTCATGAAATGGAATATTCCCTACACATTGGTCGAAAACCAAACCGTAAAAGAAAAATGAGAGCCACATAGCAATTAACTTGTGTGGATATAAGAATAGAGGGTGCTGATTAGAGTATAAACTTTCTGGCTATATTATTACCTGCGAATTTGGGGAGCAGGCGCCAATTCCAGTGGCCATACCTAGTAATATAATCAACCAACTTCTGGTCTTCCTCTGGTGTCCATGTTCCTTTCTTCAGTCCATTTTTGTCACTACTCGGGGTTCTCACCATCATCAATCTCTATAATACAGCTAGTTTCTTCTTTCAGCACTTTTCTGATATATTATTATGCAGCCTTCCTAAACTTGACTGATGCAATACACAATTTGAAGCTAGGAGCTTAAAGTTTGGTTTCTTCTGTGCTACCAGAAAACAATAGTCTCATCTATATATATGAATCATTCCCCCACAACCAAAACGTGAATCACGTAAAAACTCAGGGAAATAGAGAAAATAAAATAAAAATGTGTGGATGAAGTTTAAGGTACCCCACCATGAAGTGTAAACATATGTATATATTATCAAACTTTAGACATAATGATTAGCAAACGAATGGTTCTAATTTATGACTTGCTTCTTCTACAACGTGTAAGAATAAGTACGTTGTCTCCTCCTGATGTGACTGACTTAACAGAGTTTATGCTTTCATCTCAGCGAATTCCTTAAAGCGAACAGGGAGAATCAGGAATACTCTATGGATGGAACAAACATGAATTAAGGAGTGTGAGAAACAAGTATTCAAAATACATATAATATATAGGCTATGTTCAACGTAGGCTTCTTCTTCCTTTTCCATATCCCATCCATCCAACATTTGGATAGCATATGGATAGGTAATACGAAGATACATGTCAACAGAACTAAGTGTCGTAGATAAGTGAACACACAAAATATGTCAAGAGGTAGAAACAATGTAGTAAAAGCATAAGCAACAACGAGTAGCGAAAGTGAGAGATCAACGTAAGAATTTATCTTGACTCATCAAAACTCGGATTACATCCAATTCTTTTAAACAGCTGCATAAAAGTTTTCATTAACCAAAACACTTGATTACAAGAAGTATTGTCACATCTTCAAGTTACAACGAGTATTCACATATCTCCAAGTTACAATGAGTATTCGCACATCTCTAGACTACATTTTCTTAACCTACCCACAAGATTAAGAACTCTTAATAAAACACCGAATACTCTCAAAGAGAGCACAAACAAAACTCACAAAGGTATAAGTTCACAATGTGAAGAATTGCAATGATTTATCACTTAACTAAATAGACTAGACGTTCTAACAACTTGATTAGACACTCAATGTGGAGCTTGTATTTTCAATAAGATCACTTGAATAACTTGAATTGCCTTGCTTTATTTTTCACATTCAATCTCTTTACATAACTTTTTTAATCTATCTTTTGATACTTTAAGGGATTAATTTTGATTTTGCAATATCTTCATATCTTTATCTTTTTCTTTTTTGTACTAGACTCTCAAAACAGAAAGATTATATTTGTAATCTTTCAATTTGTCTTTACTTAAAAAATATATTTAAGAAACTAATTAGAAAGTATTTGTAACCTAGGTTAGTAAAAACAAATCAAAACATAATAAAAAAAAATCATTCCAGATATTTTGTGATACTAGAAAAAGATTCGCAATATTGATAGAACTGATTAAATTTGTTTAAGCATGACATTTCTGAAAAACATAATCAATATATCTTTATTTCTTGAAATTTTATTAGTATCATTTTGTTCCACAAAACTTGCAAATAAAATCTTCTTATTTCCAGATATAATCTCTTTGATTGAATGCATTTTTAGCAAGTATATGTATTATGAATATTTATTTTTTCACAATTAACTATTTCAAACAAAATCTTTTACATTCAACACGCTCATCTGATAGTCTAGCATGAACAAAATTGTAGACGCTTAGAGAGTCTATTATACATGAACTTCTACTAACCACTCTTATATTGTTTAAACCAAATATAAAACATATCATTCAAATAAAAAAATATGACATTCAACTTCAATTCTATTATGTAATTAACAAGTCTTATTAAACTGTTTATCATGAATAATTTATTAGACAATTTATCATGAACAACCTATCAGATCGTTTGTCATGAATAAAAGTTTTAGATGCTTAGAGGGTCTACTACATACTACAACTATTCATAAGTGCCAAATGTTCTTGATTTTCATATCAAATTAGGCATAGAAAATGTATGATTTGCATGTAAAATATTATGAAAAGAGTGTCTTCCCTTAAAAAATCATGCTTGACCTAAAAAGAAATAAGTGTATGCAGAATTTGATGGAAACTTGCAAGAAATCAAAGAAAAGAGCAACCAAACAAAGGAGTAACAAAATGACAATTTGTTCAGCGTAGGCATCCAAGGCTAAGCAAATTGGTAACAAAGAGAAATGAAAAAGAGAACCTCTAAGCGTTAAGTGTATCGAAAAATATGCTTAGCAAATCTATGCCAATAAAGGATCAAATTATAGAGTTTGGGAGCCTGAACGAATTTGAGAGACTCTGAGCGAAAAAAGTCCTTTAAGTACTACAAAACCTAAATTTGTTGGGACTTGGCTTGGAGCTAATCCAGAGTGAAAAAACACTACAATAAAAACCATAAATAATGACAAAAAAAATCAGTCACTAAATGACAAAAATGGATCACTAATTAAAATAGTGATCGATTTAGTGATAAAGCAACATTAGTCACTAATTCTTTTGTCACTGAGCATAATGACTGAATATGTGACTACCGACAGTGACCGATTTAGTGACTAATTTTAAAATCTTACACTACAAAAAAAAAAGCAACATTAGTCACTAATTCCTTTGTCACTCATGCATAATGATTGAATATGTGACACTGGTGCAGAAAGGTTAAAAGATGGCGACTATTTTCAATTTTAAACAGCGACTTTCTAGTCACATTTGATGTACATGTAGTCTTAAATCCAACAAAAAATAAGGCAACTATTTAACTGCATTATTAAATGCCGATTTATAAGGGCAGCTATGGTAAATAACTGCATTATTATATGCTTCTGAATGATTTTTAAAAGGGAGGAGTAATGCATTTAAGAGTGCGGCTATTTAACATAGTCGCCCTTTATAAATCTCTACATTCATATAAGAATGTGGCTATGGTAAATAGTCGTCGTTGTATATGGTTATTTTTTTAGTACATTATGTTTAGTGCTAATTCCCATCTAAATTGACCTGTTCAAATCTAACCCAGCCAGAAAAATACATAAATTCAGAGAATCAAATTATATATATTGATAAAAATGTATTACAAACACTAATAATATATCTATCTATCTCATTCCTACATTATTCATCAGCTACCCTAGAGTTATAAAAATTTAGGAAATACGTGGATCGAGAATATCTCACATATCCTAGGGCTTCTGAAGACATTGGTCGCTCATCCGTGAAGAACTGCATTACAAAATAAGGTTCACAAAAATTAGTGTTAAGATACATATATGTTAAAGAATTATAAAATAATTTACCATCATGTTATCTCATCCCAATGATTTTTAAGGCCTAGTCTTACAATGGTAACCGTCCATTGCATAATATAATAGCCACACTCATAGCTTCCTGGTTATTTATTACACTATAATTCAATAAAAAGTAAAGTTTAATATTGATAAACAATGAAAAGAGAAAGACAAAAATTACAAACCTTTAGTGTCATCCACTTCAGATTTTGAAAATTTGAATTGGATCGACCTTTTAGGATGTTATATCCATGCCATGAACTGATTAATACAAAAAACCGCATTAGTAGATGCTTAATTAGTAACATACGGTGATATTCTTCAGATGTGTGGATGACTTCTTTTGTAGGGAACATAACCACACAACAGTCTTATCAACCGTTGATAAGACAAGTAATTGCCAATGACCCCTATATCATCCATGAAAATAGTTAGTAAATATTTAAAACATGAAATAGTAATAATTGACGACTTATAATTAAACTTACTCATTAATATAAGGGCATAAATAAATTTGTTTCCCCTCTTTTTCCAGGGTCTTAGTGATGTATGATTGGGTTTTAGTTTTCTTTGTTCCAGTGGGATTAGTATATGAGGAATCTAAGAATCCATACACATCTTCATTCCCCCCAGTGATAGAAAATCCATGCAAAAACCTACAAGTTATTAGTTAAAGCATAATCAATAATAATTTAACATAAAGTAAATTGAAATATAGGTAAAAATACTTACATCATAAAAAATTGAATTATATTTATATTGAACTCCTGATCCCCAACTACAAATTCTAACAAATTTGACATGTATATGTACAGTACCATATCAATGTTAATTTCAAAAAACGTATCATTCCACGGAACTTCCAAAGGGTCTAGAACAATCTCTCTAGTAGTTGCAACTAAGGAAGCTATAAGATCGTCAATCGGAACCTCATGCTTCTTTTTTGGACTTGGTTTCCGACAAGGTTTCTACAAAATAAAGAACTTTTGTATTAAATTAGATGTAATATATAAATATAAATTAATATAGTGAAATGAAATTATTACCGGAGGTCTTGATATAATTCGAATGAGGTGTATGGGCCACGCTATGAATGTTTGAAATGCATCGGCCACAATTGTTACCTCATTTGAAGGTAGTGGAACATGAGCATCAGCTACTTGTACTCTTTCAATTGTTACCTTCGCCACATTAGGGGAGAGAGAAACGTTATGTAAGGTGGTGGCCTCTTGATAGACTTTTCCAATGGCCACCACCTGAGGAAGCATGCCGCCCTCTACCAGTAGCTCACATTGGCTCGTCTGGCCAATGATATCCTCCCGTGATGTTGTAGGAGCCGCACAACTCCCCTTTGTGTTCTTGAAAGCGGGAGTAACAAGTGCGTCAACCGGCTCAACATAAACTTGTTTAATTAGCAAATCCGTCAAATACTTCAACACCTTGATCCTACATTAACTTCAAATCTTCAATTAGGGAACTTAGATAAACATCTATGTCATTTCCTAACTGTTTCGGAATGGATATCATCATAGACAACATCATGTATTTTTGCTTCATGCACAATCCAGGAGGTAAGTTATAAATAACTAGTAAAACTAGCCATGAACTGTGATTCATACTCATATTACCAAACATATTCATTCCGTATGTAGCTAAACCAAGTCAAATATTTTTTTATTCTTTACCAAACTCTGAAAACTCATCATCAAATTTCATCCATTGAATATAATCAGTTGGATGTCGGTACATTGTTCCTGCCGGTTTTTCGATCACATTTCATCCATTGAATATAGTGACCACATTTTTCGATCATTGTTTCTGCCGGTTGACTCGAAATACCTTCGTGCGCCTATGTCGCTCTTTCGTCCCGTATCTTTGCGTTCGCACAAGTCGTTCCTGTAATTAATGCCTGAAAACACAAAGATAAGGGGCGTCCTAGCGGCCGTTTGCACTCCAACGCTCAAGTCAGTACTAGGGCTAGGAAACACCGAAACTGTGTAACTGTCACTGTATGTGTTTAAGCGGCGCATAATGAATAGCGCACCTGGCCAGTTTGTTACCTTACTATTTATAGACTGAAACTAGGGTTTCCTCTTTACCCGAAATGGGCTTTTCTGATGGGGTGGGCCCAACACTGTTGTTACCTTACTCTCAGGATAACCTAGCGCGTGGGGTCCCTGACTGGAGTGGAACCTCTGACGGGGTGACCACCTGGGTGCCTCCTCGTACACCTGATCTCTGGGGTCACCCGCCTCTAGGAGTTCCCTAGCTGTTCACGTGCCATGCATGCAGCTCACCCCTGGAACGTGACCCTCGCAGGTTATATCTTTCTAGTGGCTCTACACTTTGTGTTACACCTAAACGCGTCATCCACTCTACATGCATGGGCCCTCGTGATCTAGGCTTCTCCCTTATTGATAACTGGCGTGTGATCTGGGATCCACCTCTCGTGGCCCAGCTCTACTGTTTGGGTTCCCGATGTCTGATCTCTCCACATTGTCTAATGGCACATCGGTACATCCTGATGACCGATGTCTGTCCACTTTTTGGCTCCTTGGCGCACGTGCTTTGCGAGATACTGGCTCACGCCGCTCGTGGGACCCGCTTACGTGGCACCAACATTACCAATGGTCAACAACGCCCAAGGACTGGTTGGTACACAGGCCCCCCAGTCTCGAGGTGTAACTCGTTCAACAAAGAGGCTAAGTCCTTGCCCTGGGTGACCTATGTGGCTTTGTGTGACAGGACGTAAATATTGCGCTAAAGTGACGTCTTTCTGGGCCTGTCTTATCTGTGCACACGTGTTTTTGATCAACGGCTAGGGCTTAACGTCGCTTACGCTTCTTTGTTTGCTTTTAAACTTTCGAAAACGTGTGCGTCCAATCACTTGTTCCATCATCCTCTGAAACTTTTGATTGCTTCGCCTTCTTCTTCAAGCATTCTCGCGTTTCCTCTACACATTCCAACATTTTCTTGCTATCCGATCGTAGGTACGAACTCTGACTATTGTTCGTACTCGTTTATTGATTCGGGTTCTGGATAACTGTCTGTTCTGTTTAATCTCTGTATCGATCACCCTCTTTTTCTGGGTTTCCTTCGAAACTCTGGGGGAGCTGATTCTTGTTATTGTAATATCGCATTTGCGCGCTCTGCCTCCGTGCATTCGCATGTTTCATCCATGTGATTCTCTTGTATTTTTGTTTTGTATGCAGGCATGGTTCTGAGTGAAGAGAAGCGGGCCAAACTGACTGATATCCTCGCTCGCCTCCGCGGGATTTCTAGGGATGTGGGCAATTCTCGCCACCACGCCCTTGCTTCTGCCACTGTTGCGTCTCCGCCTACTCCTTTCATTCCTGGAGTTGGGGTCCCACTCCACTTCCTCACAAGGGTAAAGCTGATGGAGATCAAGATCAAGACAAAATGGAGGCCAATATTCAAGGACAAGAAGAGGTAGAGGCTCAAGTGATAGACGCTCAAGGAATTTTTAGCCCACCTCAAAGGCTTACAAGAAGCCAATT
>Ga0123342_1005082_pt1 | contig 19440 bp, 9 predicted proteins | sample Turbeawhitnodule_FD_89960 | JGI IMG/M metagenome (GOLD analysis project Ga0123342, IMG submission 89960) | Root nodule microbial communities of legume samples collected from Mexico - Turtle bean Mexico white nodule | ecosystem: Host-associated > Plants > Roots > Nodule | place: Mexico: Nepantla... | reverse complement strand
TTTTTTAGGTTGTCATATTGGTTGAAAAATTACTAAAATAACAATAAAAAAATATATATTCACAACCTACTCGATTATCAATGTATATTTTTTTTAAAATAATATTCATTAATGTCGTTAAGTGAATAGTTCTTGACCCATCGATTAGTGTAATAATTGCAGTTGCTATTAGCTTAAAAAATTAATCTCATCTAATCTAAATTAGAGAAAAAATTTGTCGTCAATTAAAAATATCTCAATAAACATTAGTCGAAAAATAGTTTCAATAAAAGATTAACCAAAAACATTACTTTGAAAAATTATTTTTAAATTAATAAATATTATTTAATATTAAAAATAAATGTTTGTATTTGATGGTGATTCAAACACTTTATCCAAACAAAATATTAAAATTGAATTTAATTAATTCATCTAAATAAAATATTTTAAAAAATAAAATAACTTGAGTGAAAATAATTAAAATTTAATTGTTTTAACTTTTAAAAATTTTAAAAGTTGTTATTAAAACATAAGATAAAACAATTTTTCTCATTTAAGTATTGTTTAATTCTATAGTTTTAGGCAAAAGGGAGACTTTAACTAATTCTTGAGATAAAACCAAATTAGATTCTTACAGTTTTGAGAGTAGGGTAGATGAGATAGGGTGAAGTAATGGCGGCAAGATCTAACTTATGATTGAGCCTCGTATGAATGAAAAAGAGTATATTGGAATAAACTTTCATAGCATTCCCTTTTGCCTTCTTTCCTCACTTTTTACACGTGAAAATCATCATAACGACATAGAGCACAGGTAGATGTTTAAAACTATAATGAATTAAAACACTACTAGGGAATCGTATGTAATGTGGATGAGATGACTCATACCTACCTATGATCTATGCACTAGCACGTAGAATAGGGTAAATAGATTATGAAATTAAATTAACAACCAAATACAATGCATAAATACACATGAAAAATCAAAACCGGCAATATTCTCATACATTATAGATAACATCAAAATTATTATAGATAACATCAAAATTATTGGTTAGGGATATAGAATGTTTTTCTTTTCCTTCTTCGATTCGATTGGGATAAGATAATTATTTGATGTTATCCTTAACAATACTAATTAGAAAATTTAATATGTGCTTGATATTAATTTTTGGAATGATATTTTGTTTTCTTCTAGATTATATCTTTTATTAGAGGTGTTTCTTATAACAATTGGATTAAACTTTCTTCTAATATTGCACAACCTTGGTTACTCTTGATCAATCTCTTATTCCTTTTCTATCTTATCTACAAATTTTAGAATTTAAATTATGTAGTTATCTCTGGTGGGAGGGATGTTCCCAATTGGATGTCTGAAGATTAAGGTATTCTCAATCAGAAAGTTGTTCGGTCTTTTTTCTCTTATACTGGGACTTATATTTGGTCTTTTTCTATCTCGCCAACCAAGACCCTAGTTTTTTGGAAAATTTTACATAAAATTTTTGCTCACTGATGGAGAGGTGCAAGAAAGAGGAGTGAATCTTTGTTCTAAGTGTTCATTATGCAATAATCATGAGGAGTCTCCTTCTCATCCTTTTTTAGATTTCCTTGTTGCACGACAAGTTTGGTCTTGGCTTTAGCAAATTTTTTTTCTACATTTGTTTTTTCTTCTGTTGTATAAGAAAATGATAAAAAATGGTAAAAAGAAGAGATGTTTTTTATTCTCTTATGTGTATGGTTACATCACCTTTATAGGAAATATATAGGGACTTTCTCTCTCCAATTTACAATCTAATTAGGAGGGACACTAATCATGAGATTCTATCATTATTAAATTAATTGCTTGCATATAATTGGGTACAATATCGTACAATATTGCATACAATAATTGCATAAAATTTGATAATTATTATTTCCTTAATACTCCCTCAAGTTGGTAGGTAAAGATCATGAACCCCAACTTGTGTCGTGTGTCGTAGCGTCAAAAACTGTTCCTAGCCTAGTGCCTTTGTAAAAATATCTGCGAGCTGATACTGAGTCGGTACATATGAATGACTAATTATCCCAGCTTGTAATTTTTCTCGCACAATGTGACAGTCTATCTCAATGTGTTTTGTGCGTTCATGAAATACTGGTTTTGCTGCTATATGTAATGCCGCTTGATTGTCACAAAAAAGTTGAGCTGGCATGTTACATGGCACCTTTAAATCCTACAACAGATATCGCAACCAAACTATCTCCAAACAAGTATTGGCCATCGCGTGGTATTTTGCTTCCGCTGATGATCTTGATACGTTTGTCTGTTTTTTTGACTTCCATGAGATAATAGAAGAACAAAAAAAAATGCAATATCCAGATACGGATCTCCGAGTTGTCTGACAACCTCCCCAGTCTGAGTCGCAATAAGTTGTCAATGTCAGATTGTTTTCGGATGGCAATAGCAATCCTTGTCCTGATGATCCTTTGATGTACGTTAGGACTCGAATTGCGGGATCCCAATGAGGTTTCCATGGATTCTGTATATATTGACTCAGGGTCCGAACCGAAAATGCTATGTCAGGCCGAGTAACCGTGAGGTATATTAGTCGTCCCACGCGTTGCCTATATTTGACTGGATCCTTTAATAACTCTTCATCGTCTGGTGTGAGTTTTAGGTATTGTTCCATTGGAAATTTTTCTGGACGAGCACCTGTGAGTCCCGTATCCTACAAAATATCAAGCGCATATTTTCTTTGGAACATGTAAATACCAGCTTTGGAATTGAAAAATTCAATCCCTAGAAAATATTTTAGGTCTCCAAGATCTTTAATGAAATTGTTGTAATAGACAATCTTTAACACGTTGAATTTCTGTCAAATCATCTCCTGTCAAAAGAATATCATCCACATAAAACATAAATCAAAAGGGCAGTAAATGATGAGTTATTTTGTCTTGTGAATAAAGAGTAATTTGTCTTGGACTGTTGAAATCCTACAGATTTAATCACATGAGAAAATGTTGAAAACCATGTTCGAGATGCTTGTTTGAGACAATAAAGGGATTTGTTGAGTCGACATACAATGTTCTCCTCCTGGCGATGATGCCCGGGTGGCAAGTCCATGGAAATAATTTCATGCAATGTGCCATGTAAGAAGCCATTTTGCACATATAGCTGGTGAGTAAACCAATTTATGGTTGCTGCAATGGTGAGGAGACACCTCAAAGTTGTTAATTTTGCTGTTGGTGAAAAAGTTTCAGAATAGTCGACACCTTCAATCTAAGTGTACCCCTTTGCGACAAGGCGCGCCTTATATCTGTCAACGCTACCATCTGAGTTGTACTTTATTTTATAGACCCATTTGCATCTGATGGGTTTCTGCCCAGCGGGTAACGGTGTCAAGGTCCACGTTTGATTTAGCTGCAAGGCGAAAATCTCTTCGTCCATTGCTTTTTGCCTGTGAGGATAACCAATGAAGATACATTGTCGGGCGCGCGGATCAAATTTTTGCTTAGGTGAAACAACAGTTGCGTAACACATGCAACCAAAAGTTTTTAGCTGAGAAAGTGAAGGTGGTTGATTATATAGTAGCTCAAAAGGTGATTTATTTTTTAGTAAAGGTGATGGCAAGCGATTAATGATATATGTGGCAGTTAGAACGCATTCTCCCAAAATTCTAATGGTAAATTGGAATGAAATAGGAGGGCTCGTGTTGTGTTTAAAACGTGTCTATGTTTGCGTTCTACTACTCCTTTTTGTTGAGGAGTGTAGACGCAAGTGCGTTGACATTCAATACCTTTTTTGAGAAAAAAAATCATACATTGAAATAAATTCCAATCCGTTGTCAAGGTAGATGGTTTTAATAGATGCCTGAAATTGATTTTGTGCAAATGTAATAAATGACTCTAAGAGATGTTTGTGATTCATAAGAAATAGCCAAGTACATCTAGTATAGGCATTGACTATAGTGAGAAAAAACGTTTTTCAAAATGAGTTGGGGTTTTATGAGGACCCCAAATGTCACAGTACAATAGATTAAATGGAGAATGAGATTTTATTGTGCTTAAAAGAAAGGGTAGCCTTGTCTGTTTAGCTTTGGGAAAAATACTATAATTATTATGAATGGGAATGAGATTTTTACTGATAGGAATAGGTAGTAAGGAAGATACATGTTGTAAACACGCCAGAGAAGGATGTCCGAGGCGCTTGTGCCATAAATCAGGGTCGATCGATATTTGAGATGCGTGAGCTTGGTTTGGAAGAGGGGACATGTATCTGCGTGTTGTTTACCCGAGCCAATCATCCTCCCCGTAGCCAAGTCCTGTAAAACGCAACATCTGGGGTAAAAACGACACAACAATTTAGTGAACTGGTTATCTTACTAATGGACATGAGATTTAAATTAAAAGAAGGAACACAAAGAACATCTTTGAGAGTGATTTTTTCATTGAATTTAATTGTGCTGGTAGATGAGATGGGCACAGTTGAGACTATATAATTGTGTACAATATCGTACAATATTGCATACAATAATTGCATATAATTTGATAATTATTATTTTCTTAATATCTTGAGGATTTAATCCATTATATTAAATCCCCTGGAAGTCCCCTACTTAAACTTATTAGACTTGCAACTATTACTTTCTCAGTCTGGATGATTTGAAGGATGAGAAATCACCTCAGGTTTAAACAAGAAATCAATACTCATATGGTTATTGAGATTATAAAGAACGATGTCAGTCTTTTTTCTACGCTTTTCCACTCCTAGATACAAACGGACCCTTAAAGTTTCTTTGTTTTCTAGTCTTCCTATATTTTTATTTTATATTATTTTTCATATGATGACACGTGTTGTCTATCATAAATTTTATATAAATAAAAAAAAAATAGAAAAATAGAGAAATACGCTTGGCTATAAAAAAAAAAAGACACTCAATTTTAATGAATATATATATATAGAATTGTTCTCTCTCATTAAATAAATCTTAAAATTTAGAGAATATTAAGGTTAAATCGGATAATGAGGATAAAGATCAAACGTGCAATCATTTCAATACTATATCGTTAAAGTGTCACTGATTCATTGTGATGATACCTTAGAGATGGCCATAAAACAAAATTATGGCACCCGATATTAGGTCTTATGTCACAAATAAATTAGTCATAGTTTATTGTTCTTTCAAAAGTTTTGAAAAGAAAGTTCTTTCTTAACTTGAATAAGTGAATAGTTCAAGATTAATTATCCTCTTACTCTATTTGTATTTTAAAAATAAAATATTAAAGTGCTTATATTCTTACAAATGTCATCACTCTTGTTAAACACCTCGTTAATTCTATTGAGAAATGGTGTAATATTTCATTATCAATATTATAAAAGAATATCATTTTAATATATAGTGTAAAACCAAACAATGATTCAACAAATAATTTCTCATAATATTTTTGTGTCACTGTACGTTTAGAACTGTATATTAATAGAATTAGAAGATGATATAATAAAATTGATACTAATATTCCCAATTATATTTCTTATAACTTTCATTTAAAAATGCAATAATAAATATATTTTGAAAATTATCTAGAAACGTTACACTTATTTTTTTATTGAGGAATTTTTATTAAGTGTATTTATATTGAAAACACTTTGAAGAAAAAAATATTTTTTAACTATATTTAGATGAAAAAAAACACTTTGTAAAGAAAAAAATGTAAGTATATTTAGAATAAATAATTGTTGGGGATTTCCCACACCCACCCTGTGCATTCACATGTGATCCAAACATCGAATTATAAATTTGTAGACTAAGTAGGAAGAACTTAGATGGTTGAAGACTTCCATGGAGGTGGAGGGATGGAGGAGTCACGCCACTTGGAGGAGGAGGAACCCAAGATAAGTGATGATTGGAGTCGTCACTTGAAACATCTTTGCCAAGATAAGACTCAGAGAAAACTATATACTCAGAAATGTGCTATGAATTACAAGAGGGGTGGCCACCTATTTATAGTGTAGGTGTCGTGAGTTTTAGGGAGTGCAGGGAAATTCAAATTAAAATTAAACATGTTTGGACTCCCTAATTTCGTGCCACTAAAAGTGGATCTAAGAGAGTCATGCTTCTCACATTTAAGCATGTGCGTAGTGTGAGAAGTGTGACTAGGGACTACACATGGGAGACCTTCTAGATGTTAGGGTTTCTCTATGGGTCATGAACAAACCCAATTTTTATGTTTTTAACACTTCCTATTAAAAAGATTTAAAAAAAAGAATAGTTGGTATCCTAACCCATGTTCTGGTGTTCTTCTGTTGATGATCTTCTCAGGGATGGTGGTGCCTTGTGTCTTAGCCTGAAATGTTTGACCTAGCCTTGAATAGTCTTTTTTTACTCTTTGTCATCTTCTCGTAAAGTTAGGCTAGTTTAGATGGTGATGCTCCTTTCATGGTTACATCAGAATCTCTCACTCCAAATTCGAAACTGAAATCCTCAATCGAGAGTTTTGCATACCCCAACATTGAATGAAGCCACATTCCCATCAAGAGCTTTGCATACCCTAACATTGCTTGTCAGAATAGCTCCATTGATGAATAACACTGTTGTGACACCCTGAATCAGTGGCGAATTGAAGAATTAAAGGACTCAAATGTTTATTTTAAAGGAGACCTTTAAAGCCATCATTGGTTAGTGTCTTCCTTCCTTTCCTTTTGCTTCATGCACGAAGCGTATTTGAAAAACAACAACAATATGAACAAGTGCAAAAACAACAATAACTGCCCAACAAATAACAAAATGAGCATGAACAACCTCCCAACCAACAACAAAATGAGCATGAAAAATACCAATATCAAGATAGTGATTATGCAGATTATTTGGAACTTCATTTTGGACCATATTTTTACTTTATTTGGATTATGTTTAGATAATTTGCCTTTAAGTTTTGGATCTTAGTAATGTTTAAAGTTCATTTGGATTGTGGATTATATTTCAACTTGACTTGGATTCGGAATTATGTTATGTTTGAATTTGAAATTAATTTTGGATTTTGTTTTATGATTAGGTCATTGTATTGGTTAATGTTTGATTGTTGTAATTAATATTATAAGTGTCATTCATAGAATTAGTGCAACAACTTGTTTCAAATTAATTTGGATTATGTTTGAATTTGTATTGTATGTGCAAATGAAAATGAATAAAATCAATAGTAACATGGATGCTCGCAAGTTTTACCCACGAAATTTGGTTTGGAGATGTACCTATAAATTTGTATGCATGGGTAATATTATTCATGGATGCATCCATGGGTAATTATGAAAATTCTAAAATCCAAGGATTAATGGTAATGGAAAATTTACCTACAAATGTCAACTTGTTGTTAATTGATCACAAATTGTGTGTGTAAATATTACCTACAAATGAGGGGCGGTGGGTATATATTTACGTATGATAGTGATGTGAGTTGATTTTAGAATTGCACATGTTTTTAGAGTTTTCACTTGGCTTATGATTTTTTTATTAGCAAGCTATGATGATAACTCAATTAAGATTGTCACTAGACACAAACTTAACCAAGTGGTTAAGTAAGTGTGAAGATTCTCTTGAAAAGAACAAAAATAAAACACAGACTCTATGATGAATGATGCACACGAAACTAAATTAAGACATAATAGAAGGAATTAACCGAATAAAATGAAATAAAATTGAACAAAGGAATGAAGAACATTGGTGGAAAAGAATGGCAAACAAAGGAAAAGAGTAAAGAGATGAAGAAGCTTATAGAGATGGAGAGATGGAGGTGATTCAGGCTACTTGGGGGAGGGAGATCCAAGATGAGTGAGGAAGGAAGTCGCCACTTACAGCCATCTCTGCCAGGATAAGACTTAGAGGAAAATTTAGACACTCGGGAATCACTCAAGCAAAGTTTCTTTACTATTCATTCAATGTGATTTACTAAAGATAAGGCACTATTTAGGTTTAGCCAAGGTTGTCGCACACATGGAGAGGTTTCTAGAGATTAGGTCAAAAGTGAACACATTGAGAAGGGGCGGCACATGGGGACTTATTCTAGAAACTAGGTCAAAATGTGGGCTTTGGCATAAACAATTTATGCTAATTAAATCCTAATCTACAAAAATAAAAAGCAAATAAAATAGATGATGCTTAGGTCCAATCATGTGGGCTCTGCTCTTGATAATTCTCTGAGGTATAAAAGGCTCTGAGTCACTGGCTATGGATTGAGTCTGACCTAGCCCTAAGTCATGTGTCATGCTCCTAGTTTGATCATCCTTCTGGAAGGTTGGACTAGCTCAATGAATACTCTATCAAATGGGATTTCATCATATAGGTTGTAAAAAATTACCTAAAAAATGTAGTCCATATATAATATCACAATTTTTATTTCTTACAAACATATCATTCATCCAAAAATTATCTACACCCAATATTTATTGTCGGTAATCCACAAATAATGTTAATTTAATTAAAAAAATGTTATTTTCTACAAATTTCTATTGTGGAAAATTTTGAATTTTTTTAATGTGTTTTAATTTTGGTTCTTTATAACTTTAGTATGATCTAGTAATGGGGTATAACTTTAGTATATATTGAAAAAAACTCATAATATTTATATATTCTTAAATTGGTGTTGGTAACCAAAGTTAAGGATTTTAAATTTTAATAAAAAAATTATTTAACAGAGATTAAAACCAAAATTCAAGTACTTTTTGAAGATTAAAAACAATGATGTGAAATTTTACAAAATGAAAAACAAACCGAAATCAAACTTCTTCATTTTACCATAGCTAAAATAATATTTTAAGTTTAGTATAAAAAATATACTTAAGCCCATAATATATGTGATAATGATAAATGACATAATAGTTGTTAAAATTTATATCGGTGTGATTTGATCTATTTCACACAAAAAGAAATTCTAAATTTCAGTAAAGTTTTCCAATTTTCTGATGCTATTTCTTCCGAACATACAAGTTTAACATGGCGAGGGACGCACTTCTCTAACCTTGATAGGCTTATCAGCTATATAGAATAAAGACTCACACGAATACTAATCCATACGGATACGGATTCAAAGATACGCATAATTTTTAAAAGGTAAGATACGGAAATACAAATTTATATATTATATAATTATAAATTATATAAGTTAGACAATAAAAATTTATGTACATTAAATATGTTTCAGTTTTTTTTAAACAGAAAGATATTTTTCATAGATGGTTCAAAAGGATTTGTTTATTATTTTTATAATCATAATAAAAATTTATACAATAAATTTGAATTTTTAGAAAATTAATGTATTTTTTATTTAAAATTGTATTAGATCCGTACTAGAATTGTCAGAAACCCAAAAAATATTTTTTGAATTGAAAACTTTTCTTATACATGTCATATGTGTGTCCTACGAGTGTCAGTGTCTGATACGTATGTTCAACAATGACACGGTTTAAGAGGAATGTCTGATCTTCACATATTAAGAGTCTCATTCTAGATAAAGAGTAATCACGTAAAATTTTACATGGAACGCTGTTTTTCTGGTTTTTTCTTCTTACTTCAGGAACAATTTTGTCATACTACTCGTCTTCTCACACTTTCTTTTCTTACGCACATCATCGGATTCAAATGCATAACGCACTCACCAATCCATTCAGATGAACAGTAGTCACATAAATGCAAATAGTGTTAATCTTGTTAACACTCTTTTCTTGGAACTTAAATTATTTTTCATGTTTTAGGATGCATTTAATTAAAAATAATAATAAGATAACTTAAACTAATAAACTAAAAAGCGTTTTTTAACCAGCCACATAAGTCAAGAGTTAAAAATTTAAACGCATAAAAACTAGCAAATTGAATTTTGATTAAAGTAGCTTATAGAAATATGAATAATAAAACGGGTTAGGCCTAATAAGTCAACTGTCCAACCCAAAAAAAATGGTGGAACAAACTCAGTGATTACGTGTAATGTTTAGTTTTCTTACTAATCTCACTAATCTACTAGCCAAATTGAATTGTCTCATTAATCTATTATATATTAATGAATGTTCATATGGAAAATGATTCATCATTTTAGAATTCCAAGTTAATTGGAAGACTAAATCATAGCTTATAAAAAAATGTCAACCTAACATTGATTATAAAAAAATAATTACAAGTCAATTGGTAATTCAGTCCTTAGACTAAACAAATAATATTTAGTCTCTTATTATTTGATAGGCTAACAAGCATCAACCCATGTCATTCTTGCTATATAATTATATATAGAAGGTAATGAAAAACACTAATCAGTCCAAAGTCCAAACCCTACTATATATTCCAAGTGTGCACAATTTGCCATGATTTAAGGGAAATTTTTCTGAGTTTTCATTCATGAGTTGCAGAGAAGAGCCATAAGATCTGTTTAGATTAGTTTAAAATATTTTTGAAAAGAAAACAATTATTAATCTTAACATTAGTAAAGCCAGCAACCAAAGTTTGATGCTGACCGCGAGAAGTAGAAGAATAAGCCTTGTTGAGGTTTATAACAATCATGACCATGCTCACACTAGCACAGAAACTGAAGAGAAAATCTTAATTTATCCCTACAAACCTTAACAAACTCATCTACAAAATCATAAGACACTCGTAACTTCGTAGCACATGCTTTTATTCTTTCTGCCCGGAGGAGAGCAGCTTGCTTCAACCGCTATGCAGGGTTGAGAATTGGGGTAGACTTTCCTTTGTTCTGTTTTCTCTTTGCTTCATTAGCTCTATAAACTCCTTAAAAGCTGCATTACCAACCACCACTAAAGGTATTTAATTGTTGAACAAATATTAATTTAAAATTTGTGTTATGAAATGAAAAATGTGGGTTTATTGCAAAAGATACATCCTAGATAGCTCACAATTCAGTTCATGAACCTAACATTTCTCAAGACTAGCACATATGGATTGATGATCATATCAAGCCTTTTTTTTCTGTAATTTCAATGAACAGAGAGTTCCAAGTGTCTCACCGTAGTCAGAATCATGAGGCCCAGGGGATGCTTCAGGGTGGTATTGAAGAGACATAAGTTGCTGTGCTGGGAAAGCAAGACCGGCACAACTTCCATCATTGAGATTGATATGAGTAACCTTGACTCCTTCCGGCAGTGTGGCAGGGTCAACAGCATAGTTGTGGTTCTGCCAATTTTATGTACCAATTTATGATCACACAAGGCCATGAATAAAATAACAAAATACTTAACATGAAAACACTTTTCTTGATTAAAAAAAAGAAAAAATCTCAAGTGATCATGATTGTATGAGGCAAAAACATAGGTCTAAAACAAATTCACTTAGTCTCTCTCAGTACTGAGCACACGGCCTAATGCACTCCAATGGATTTTTAAGCATAATTATGGTAAAAATAAGAAGAAACAGATAACCATCCTTTAGTTCACATACCTGAGCACTAATTTCAACATGGCCAGTTTGAAGGTTGCGAACAGGATGATTTCCTCCATGGTGACCAAATTTCATCTTGAATGTTTTCCCTCCTAAAGCCTGCCCTAGCAATTGATGGCCCATGCAAATTCCAAAAACAGGCACCTTTCCAATTATATTCTTTACTGTTTCAACAGCGTACGGAACAGCAGATGGATCTCCAGGGCCATTGCTGAAAAGAACCCCATCTGGCTTCATCTTCAAAGTTTCTGATGCTGGCCATGTAGATGGCACAACAGTGATTTTGCAGCCATAAGAAGCTAGGCGTTTAAGAATATTATGCTTGATTCCAAAATCATAAGCAACTACCTGCATTTTCATTCATCAGCATTCAATATAAATTACCCAATAGTCCACAAAAGTCAGTACTAATAGCATACTGCATTACGTACATGGAAAGTCTCTCCGGGCACTTTACCGGAACTAAACTCCCATTGTTGCTTTGTTTTATCAACCCATTCATGTGGACTTTTGCATGATACTCCACTTATTAGATCAACACCTGGAAAATGAAATAGCATCCATATAATTCCAATTTTAGAAACATGTACATAAACTCAAACTCACATACTTACCAACAATGTCCCATGACTTAGACATCTGAAGCAATTGCTCATCTGTTTTGGAATCGTCCGTGCTCAAGACACCAATAAGACTGCCATCTTGCCGCAGTCTGCGTGTGATTGCACGAGTATCAACATCATCTGTTGCATCACAAAACAACATCAAAATCAGAAACCATAACTTAAGTTATGCAGATTGCAGAGAACAATATTCTTTGGAGAACATATTTTTACATAAACTACTCACTAATCAGAAACCATAACTTAAGTTATGCAGATTGCAGAGAACAATATTCTTTGGAGAACATATTTTTACATAAACTACTCACAGATTCCCATGATATTCCTTTCAGCTAAGTAATCACCCAGAGATTTCGCACATCTCCAGTTAGAGGTACTGAATAAACAAGCATTGCATAGAGACAGAGAGAGTTAGTAGACTATGTAAACCTCAGTCAATCATGAAACATTTCAAAGCACGAGAACAGAACCTGATGCTCAAACTTCTAATTACAAGACCAGCAAGGAAACACCGCATCGATTCCTCATCATCTGGCAACAATGAACCAAAAGACAGTTTTCAAATAGTTTCCAAGCACAAAAATTCAGGACTCGCTCAAATTATTAAAAGAAACAACCAACCAAAATTAACGCCAGTATTCCCAATATGAGGATTTGTCATCAGCACAAACTGGCCAGCATAACTAGGATCTGTCAAAATTTCCTGATACCTGAGAATCGCACACACAACAAAGACAACCACAATTTAGCTTGCAAGCAAAGCCATGACAAAGAAAGACACATCCCAAGATTCATAGTTTCCTGACCCTGTCAGTGATGTATTGAAAACAACTTCGCCAACTTGTGTCCCTGAAGCACCAAATGATTTCGCTCTCCAAATTGAACCATCTTCTAGCACAAGTCTAGCATCTGAGTTTTTCCAAGGCCTTTCTCCACTACCTATGTCACATTTAATACAACAGCATCAATCTATTTGAACCACGGATAGCAAATTAATAATACCAAAGGGAAATAGGTGACATTCACATCAAAGGGGCATAAGAAATAGTAATCTTCATGTTACGAAATGCAACAAAAAATGGGTCCTTTAAAACGTAAAGCGCTTTGAAGGTACTGAGGGAACCCATTAAGAGGTTACCCGAAGAGCATCTGACGGTAAAGACGGAAACTTTGGCGACGGCGGCGCGTGGCGGATTGGAAGAGAAGCAGTTGGTGAGGTCATTGAAGGACAGAGCGAAAGACAAAGCTTTTGTCGCCATTGACAGTCACAGCAGCAGCGTTACAGATATGTCTGTGAAACCACTCCTGTCGTAGTGCACACAGCCTTCCGTCACCTAGGTTTTTATTTTGCACAATTTCATTACTTCTTTTTCCCTTTTCTTATTTTTTAATAATTATTTTTCCTCCATGCAACTGGTAACGCTACTTTAGTCGTTTGTTTCCCTGAAATTGATACTCTCCACTTGAAATTAATTTTATTTTAAAGTTTTCTTAAATAAATTAAGGAGGTTATTTAGGCTAATAACATTCAAAATACTTTTACTATTTCCCTTAATTTATATAAATACATTATCAAGTATTCTGAGATAATAATATTCTTAGAAAGAAATTATAGTATTTCGTTAAAGATTAAATATATTTTTTATATGAATAAACGTACATTATTAAGGCTATTTCATATCTGGATTTATCTTCTTTTTTTTTACTACTTAACAAATTTATAAACTTTATTACTGTTAGTAATGTTTGATAATAGGATATCAAATCAACTCGTTCCAGTGTTTGTCCACATATTTGTATGATTTTGATGAAAAAATATATATTTTTTAAATTGAGTATAAAAATAAAAATAAATGTGTACATATTCGATTTATCCTCGTCTTTATATTTTGTTTTAATACTTATTCTCGTTATCATATTATTTTTGTTTTTATTAGATAATTATAAAATTTATGTTAACTTCTCTTTAATTTTTAGTTTCGTAATTTATTTCTAATTTATATATTTGATATTTTATTTATTTTTAATTATATGACATTATATTTATCTAATTATTATTTAATATACAATTATAAATTTTTTTTATATTTGATATTAGAGAAAATAAAATATTTTCTATTTTAACATTGAATACTTAATAATATTATGTGTTTATTTGTTATGATTTTTATTTTTTATAAAAAATTATTTAATTAATATTTAGAATAGTCAAAGACGGGTACATATATACTCTTTTCTCTATGTGATAGGCATGAGACAAAAAGTTCACACCCATTAGGTATAGGAATGGATATGGAAATAAATTTTTACTTCAAAGGTGAAGATAAAATAGTCAAACTTGCACCCGCCTCTCCTAGTTGAGATCCCTATTTGATAAGAAGTTGTTTTTAGCAATATTTATTTTTTAAAACAAAAACTATGTTTATCAATTTGAAAATAAAAATATTGTTTTGTTTGAAAACGAAAACTGTGTCTATTAATTCCAAAGATATTCAATATCATCCTCCATGACCATCTACCACGGCTAACCTTTTATACCTTCGATAGCCTTTTAAAAGCTTTTAAGCTTTGAACCGTCTATCTCTCCCACTCTTGTAAAATCATAGCTGGTATGATCATCCTCCTCCCCCTTTCACATGTAAGTTGATAGTCGAAGTTAACCTCTCACTTTTGGGCATTCTTGAGTAAAAGGTAGAAGATTGGTTTCCATTGTCTGACACCTCCAAATGGTGTGATCCATCATCAAAGGTTTAATCTTAATGTGGATTTTCTACTTTCGCTTCTTTGGATCTTTGCATATCATAGCATTCGAGTTTCATCGAATGTGACATTCTTGTTAACAAAGCCTTTAGCCTCTCTAGGTTCCAACTTCAACAATTTATATCCCTTCACACCTTCTACGTATCCAACGAAGATACACTCCTCAATTTGTGCTTCTTATTTATCTTTCTTGACATGTGCAAATGCCAAATTGTCAAACACCCTCAGATTCTAATAATATGCATGGCTTTCACTCCATACTTTCATAAGAGTCTTACATCTCATCCTCTCCAAAATGGTTATGTTCATCCTCTTAATCAACCCATTTCTTGTGGTATCTTATGCCTTTGTATACCTTCTACCTTGCAAAATTCATTGAACTCTCTTGAAACAAACTCCAATCCATTGTATTGATTTTCTATTCAAGTGAATAATTTTTTTGTTTAAGGTTCTTTATAGAAAATCAACCAGTTGTTTTCTCGAAACAACGACTTGTTTATACTAGCAGAATATAAAACAATGTTAAAAACAATGTATAAGAGAAGAGATGGAAAAAATCACACAAGAGGCTTATAGTGGTTCACTCTTAACCAAAAGCTACATTCAGTTCTCAGCTAACCACTGAGAATTCACTATGTAATCAAACCTAGATTAGAAAACACACACTAAGAGAGATGATCTTGAACCCCTTAAAAACACACGCCACTCTTTAGCAACACCACAGTTTTCATAAACATTTTTTTGAAACTGCCCTGCACACAAACACAAAAATTACAATGTTCAAAGAGAATAGAATACACATGGATTTTACAAAGCTATAGTACAAAAGTACACAAACATCCAATCCTATTCCACACACAAGTGATGATCCAAAGCTTTTGATTTCTTGAGAAACGTTTTTAATAATCTCTCTTTTTTAGTGTCTTGAAAAGAATATCAAACAACCTTTATAAAGACTGAAGCAAGTGGTCAAAGTTGTTAGATCAGAAACCAAAAGCCGTTGACAACATTTAAAAACACATAACAAAATTTTGTTATAAAAAAACAAGTTGTTTTCCAAAACAACAGATTGAAATAAAATTTCTGTTAAGGTTTTCATAAAAACAACCAGTTGTTTTAACGAATAACCGATTGTTTCTGTTTGTCAGCAAAGAAAAAATAAAGCTAAACTTTTCCAAATATTTTGAAAACCACTAAGTATCAAACAACAGGTTGTTTCAACAATTCAACGGGTTGAAATTTCACAGTTTTTTAAAAAACACATCTTTTCAAAAAGACAAAGAATCAAGTGAGCTTGGATCAAAACAAGGAGTGAATTTACAAGTCAAAAACTACTAGACAACAAACACATATAACAACAGGGTCTTCAAGGTTTCCATACAGATTTAGAAGCATCAAAGCACCTTGTTCAACACTACTTACTCGCCATGGTGTGTTACTCCTTAAACATCTTAAAAAGTCTCAGTATTACTTTTCAAGCTATAGATTCACACCCTTATTGAGTAATCGTTCGTGATAGTGAGGAAATAAGACCATTCATCATGAGTTTGAGCTTCAGTTAGACCCCACAAGTCTACTGAACACATACTTACTAGTCTCAAACTTCAATCTATGAGACTTTTCCAATACGCAGTGATCATAAAACTTTAGCCCTTCATCTTATAACCTCTTAGTAGGTTTTGCTTCTCCAACTCCACCACGCCCCTTTCACTAATGTGTTTCATCCTTACATGCCACAACTTTGTCTTATCTTGCATTGCCTAACTAGCTACAACACATGCACAATCACTGTTGAACCATCTAGGGTGTACAAGTCATTATTTTTCTCCCCCTTAGAAATTGTAGATGCTCCCTTTAGAATCTTTATCATTTTTTATTCAATCTTGGTTATTATTAAACCAATTTGATCAAACATAATTGACAAAAGATTGCTCGAGCTCTAGAACATACCTTCTTGCAACAACATATCCCTCAATTATCAAACATTTTTAATCTGATAGACCTTATGCCTTGACCTAACAAGCTTTATTTCTCCCAAGAAGGACCATTCCACCTTCATCTAGTTTCAAGGTCTCAAAGAACTCCTTTACTAAACACATGTGATAGTTGCATCCTAAATCCATGACCCAACTCCTTTCTGTATCAGAAGCAGATGTCACCAACACTACTATAGACTCATAACTATCAACTTGAAGTAGCGTTCTTTTGGCAATTGTAACATTCAACTTCTACCAGATCATGATGAATATCACTTTATCTTCATCCTCTTAAACTCCTTTTCTTCCAAGCTCATTTTCTTTCTTTCCCTTCAACTCGGGAACATTCAAACTCAACTCGTTATCATCTTCCTTAGACTCTTAAAACTTATGAATCAAACATCACAATAAAAAAAAACCAAGTATATTATCATTTAACGCGTGCTAATATATTATTTAAGTAACCGAAATGTATCAAATTTACATAAACAAAAATTAATTAAAATATAGTGAAAGTTATACTCTAGTATATTGTTACATATTGTATATAATAACTACTTTTGTACCGTTAGAGACCGAATGATCCTAGAACCTACTAGTATCTGGTATCGACTAACCATCACAAGAAAAATATATTAAAATAAAAGTAAATTAACGTAAGTTAAACTGTAAGTAAAATTAAGTAATACAAATGTCAATCGTGGTACATGTCTAAATCTTGGTTCAATAGTAAAAGAATCCAACAAAAATTTTGTAGATATGCACAATAACCAAAACAAATATATATTATTATTATATCATTTATTACATCCATATACTAAATACTTATTTGAATATCGAAAAATCTTTCATTGCACTCCCACCTAAAATCAAATATCGAGCTCGTGAAGTCAGAGCTGACCAAAATTAAATATTATCTTGCCTTACAAAAACAACTTCTAAAATCACACCCATGATTAAACAATGTAAAAACATTACACCAAAACTAAAAATAATAGAAAAGGTTACCTATGTAAGTAAGATAAGTGATGTGTTGAGGGATAAAACAAAGAGGTAGCATAGCGTGAAGATTGCACCCAGGATAGATTCTGGAATGATGCCCATCGCAATCTTAGCACCAATTATTTCGGAGAGTCCCACATGCAACTAGTGTCTGCCTACCACTTAATTTATCGGGCTCCTTTCAAATGCAACCATTCCTTCCACTTTACAATCTCTGGGCCCTTACTTTCAATGCAAGAATGTGATCCCTGCAAATCAACTTTTCATTCAAATTCAATACTATACTGTGCAAAGTGCAAATGTATCCACTTTCAGATAACTTCCAAAATTATAAATTAAAAACAAATTAAGAAATATATCTATTTATTATTCTTTAACAATAATACACACACGTAAGTCTACACCAATATAACCATATCAAGAGGAATATTTCCCTTAGCCCTATACGACAGAAAGACAAAATCTCCATCGTTGTTAATACCTTTTTTTCTTAAATGACTATGATAATTAACAATGACGTAAGTATATATATATATATGTGAATAAGTTTGATGTCAATTATTTTATTATAACCTAATATATTATCAATATCCTAAATTGTTTTAGTATAAAAGTGTACATTAAACAAGTCATTTCGAACATACATATATACACTGGATTTGAAACTAATATAATATACACACGATCCTACTAGACTAAAATTCCAGCAAATTTCAAACCACAAAATTTTATTAAAACCAAAGATTCCATCACTTTAATTATTTTTAATAATTCAGCATAATCTCTTTTACAATGAATTAACCAAACTTCACCAATATCCAGTTTGACATAAATATCATTTTAAACTTAATTTCTAATCATATCCAACAATAAAAGATAATTTGAGACGATTTTTCATTAGAATTTCACATGTTTTAATGATTTCGTAAGAAGATCATATTATTTTCCAATTTCTAAACTCACAAAAGAAATGTCATTATCTGAAATTGATTTTAATAAAATAAAATATTAGTTAACTATAAGTAGTATTATATTGACTTGTGTGAATTCGCAATTGTTTTAAATTAGAGTCATATTTTCATATGGAAAGAGTATCTTAACTTTAAATACTTAATATCTTTACACAAGGAATGAGATTAAAAAAAAAAAAAGAGGTGTTAATATTATTAAGCAACATTAAGTGAATAGTTTATCAAATGACATTTATTTTTTAACTTTAAACTTGCAACCCTTGCTTCAAATATAGTTGACTTAAGGTGTAATATAAATATATGTGTAAATTCTATTATACTGTATCAAATAAGATTTATTATGGCTTAACATTACTGTATCAATTTCTTTTACACTTAAATGCAAACACTTTTATTCGTAAAAACACATAATTGTATTTACTTATATTAACTATGGTATAAGGTGTATGCGATAAGTGTTAATCAATTTAATCTTAAGTAAATATAGATTTTATCATTTTATTATAAATTTTATGAAACATTTGTACGTATAATGATTTTATGTTTATTATCATGATTTCAAAATAATTTACTATAACTATTAATGGATATATTACGAAGTGGACTTTAAGCCTAACTCAACCCCATAAAACCGGCTCATAAGGTTGAGGTTTGCACCCATTTATATATTATGAAATGTCCTTATCTCTAGTCGATGTGGGATCTCCAACACACCCCCCTC
>Ga0123342_1005081_pt1 | contig 19440 bp, 28 predicted proteins | sample Turbeawhitnodule_FD_89960 | JGI IMG/M metagenome (GOLD analysis project Ga0123342, IMG submission 89960) | Root nodule microbial communities of legume samples collected from Mexico - Turtle bean Mexico white nodule | ecosystem: Host-associated > Plants > Roots > Nodule | place: Mexico: Nepantla... | reverse complement strand
GTTGCTTAAGTTATATCGCGTGAAGAAGGGTGATGATATATACGACACTTCTTGAGATTGAATATGCTTAAAATATCAAATATTTTACTTTAAGCTGCACCGCGGGGACACAACACTTTGGGCCATTTGAAGTAAAATCTTTTTATTTTAATCTTATTTTATTCATTTTGTGAAAACTTTTGTAATGCATATTTGAATGTAAATTGTTAGTTTCCCAAGTTTTTCCACTAATTCACCTTTGTGACGATTTCTGTAACGTTTTTAGAAATAATACTTTTTGTCACAAATTTTAATATTTTTTACTGATATTTTTGTTTATCGTGATAAACTATCTTCATAAGAAATTATTTTTTTAATGTGAGTATTTTTTTCAACACATCTTTCTCAATGGATAAAATTGGCAAATTACCTAATTTTTCGTGTAAAATGATTCCGGCATATCTTTCAAACTGAATAAAATTGTGAGACTATTAAATCTTTCTTATGATACCAAGGATGTCCTGGAAGTTTTTAATGAATTCAACGTTGCAAAACTTATTTATACTTATCAATTACCAGTAATAATTTTTTTTAAGAAATTGAAACATTTAGCTAACAAATTTTTTTTATCAACAAAGAATAAAATAGATTAAGAGGGATACAATAGGGGTATCCCAACCCTTTTACACATATCAAGGATCACAATTAGAGGTTTCCAAATCAACCAAACACCACATAAATAAAACAAAGTTGTTGTTTTCTGCATAAAGAACCCTACACCAGCAAACACCCTGCCTCTATTGGTCTGTTATAAGAGGTGCAGATTGGAACACCAAAACACACCATAAAAGATACCTCCATCATGTCCTTAACATTCCTTTTGACTCCCTTGCAAAACCAGGCAACTACTTCTTTTAGTGGCTCTTCATCTCCTTCCAGTTGCTCCATGTTAAGGCATTGGCTGCACCCTAAAACAATCAAAGGTCCAACAACTACACTGGGAGTTAACAGAATTTATGGACAAAGGATTGATTCCTCTAGTTGTTTACTTCCTTCCATTTCAGTGCAGACCAAGAATTTGAGGGTGCGGTGACAAAAGTTGGATGTCCTCCATCTTTCACTTCGTGCATAAGATGAGTGATATAACATTCCTTACATGACCTTCTCCAGCAGCTTCCACAGTCCATGGTTTCACCTAGATACAGAGGCACCGACAAGCAGTTATGGCTTAACATAATCCATGCATTAGGTTCTCTTGTGGTGTATAAGCCTAATACTAGATAAGCCAGATCAAAATTACAAGCACCACAGTGACAAGGGCAGATTGTATATATGCCATTTCCATCTTACACTAGCTGCAAAACGTGACAAACCCACAAACACCTCCAACCAGATTTAAATCCAGCATAGGCCATAAACATAACATTTCTTGGCTCCTGGGAGTCCTAATTATAACTAGCATTGGATTTAGAATCCAGTCTACGAAAGAATAAGTAAAGGAATGCACCTTGTGCTTCATCCAGAGCCAGGATTTGAGTTGAGCCTTCTGAAACACCTCCTCCGCATTTACTAACCCTTTTTTGAAGACAATCAGGTTCCTTTGATCCCAGATACACCTAATAACAGATGCCCAAACAGCTTTCCATACCAGATTTTGCTTCTTACTAGCATTGCTCAGATAGAAACTCATAAAGTGCAGATTTAAGTCATTCTATTGAACAGAAGAGATACCTATCCATTTGAAGCATAAGGACCATACACTTTGAGCGTATTTACACTCCAAGAAGAGATGTTGACAAGAATCCTCCTTAACCTGACACATTGCACATAGCGTAGAGTCCATCATCACTTTTCTCCTGCTCAAACTCACCCTTGTTGGGATTCTATCCAACAACACTCTCCAAGCTGTCATGATCACATTTGGGAATGCCTTAGCCTTCCAAAGAATATTAAACACGTCGGATTGGGTTCCACGAGACTACTTGGCAAGGCACTCATAAGCAGAATTCACAAAAAATAAGCCTGGTACTTCCTTCCCCCACACCTGCACATCCACGTCATTCCTTTTCATTGGTACCCCTGATAGCAGCGTAAAGAGGTCTGCTTCCAATGAGGATTCCCACTCAAATCTGGGACGCCTCCATGTCAGCCTTCATCTCCATTCCGAATTAATCCACACGCCAACTTCATCCACTGTTTGTCCCTGGTTTAAGGATAGGGAGAACAGTCTAGGAAACAAGGTTTTGAGATCAAAACTCCCAACCCACACCTCCTCCCAGAATTTTACTTTGTCTCCATACCCTAATTTCCAGCTTAATTCTTCTTGAAACCATCCTTTTCCTCATCCCTCCTTGCATACTTTGTGGAGATCTCTCCACCATCAAGATTGGAGTTTGACTGGTGTATGGACACTTCTAGGCTCCAGCCCATACTTTGAGTACAAAATCTCCTTCCACCTTCCCTCCTCTTGAGAGATACAACGCCATCTCCATTTAGCTAGGAGAGCATGATTAAACTTTCGTATTTCTCTTAAACCCAATCCTCCCTCCTCTTTAGGTCTGCACACATCTTCCTAACTAACCCAACAAATTGGCTTACTTACTTTCCCCCAACCCCACAAGAATCTCCTTTGGGTAGAAGTAATCCTCTTGCAGACTAGGTCAGGGGCTTTGAAAAGGGAGAGATGATACAGAGGTATAGCAGATATGACAGAGTTAATAAGACAAATTCTCCCCGCCAAGGATAAAAATCTCCCTTTCCACACTGAGCCTTGCTTTTAACTTGTTAACAACCGGATCCCAAAACTGCTTCTTCCTGGGTTACCTCCCACTTCAAGGCCCAAATATTTAAATGGTAACCCCATCTGATTGCAATTCAACGTCTTTGTGTAACATGCTACATCACTACTTTGAACATTGATGCCTGCAAGCTTTGACTTATGGAAGTTGATCTTCAACCCTGAGGCTAATTCAAACCCCCTTAGGATGGCCTTCAAGGTTACCATGTTGTTGAGAGAGTCTTCACATAGAAAAAGAGTGTCATCCGCAAACTGGAGAATGCACACCTCTATCTCCTTCCTTCCAAACTTGAGGCCCGTCAGCAAACTGGTTTTGCTAGCTCATCTAACTATCCTAGCGAGGCCTTCAGCTACAACTAGGAACAAGAAGGGTGCAAGTGGATCTCCTTGCCTCAACCCTCTACTTGGCTTGAATTCATCCGTAGGGCTCCCATTGACTAACACAACCACAATGGCGAATTCCAGGCATCCTTTAATCCATGCGATCCAGAGGTTGTGGAACCCCATCCTAGATAGCATATCATATAAGAATGCCCATCTAACCGAGTCATATGCCTTTTCGAAGTCCACCTTTAGGCACAACCCTCTTCTCCCATTTCTCCTTAAATCCTTGACAACTTCAATGGCCATAAGAACACTGTCTAAGATCCTTATTCCTTTCACAAAGGCTGATTGACATTCATCTATCAAAAAGGGCAACACCTTTTTCATTGTACTAGCTAAAACCTTCGAAATAATCTTGTACAAAGCTCCAACTAATGAGATGGGTCTATATTGCTCAAGCTTGGACGAGTCCCTAACTTTAGGAACCAAAGCTATGAAAGAGGCATTACAGCCCTTCGGGATACTTCCCGTCTCATGAAACAGGGGCAGCGCTGCCACAATATCTTCTTTTAGCAACTCCCAGTTCTTTCTGATGAAGTTGAAGTTATAACCATCTGGTCCAGGACTTTTTGTACCTTCACACTACCATACTGCATCCCTAATCTCTTTCTCAAAGAAAAATGCTAGGAGGCCCTCATTATCAATCGGAGATAGCGACTTGAACTCAACCTCATCCAGTCTTACCCCTAAATCTTTCGTTGCTTTGAATATAGCTTCGAAAAGCTTCTTCGCTTCTGAACGGACAATGCTTGGTTCCTCACACCAATGATCCCCCACCTGGACACCCTTCACTTCGTTTCTGAGCCTTCTCCACCTCAAAGAAGAATGAAAGAACCTAGTACAGGAATCACCATTCTTGAACTAGTTAGCTCTCGCCTTCTGACAGTTGAGGGATTCAATTTTCTTATCATTCTCTTTCAAGCGACTAAACAACTCCAATCTTTTCAATCTATCGTTTTCCACTAAGCCCCCAAAGCAATCTTGACAGTCTAGAGCCTCCAGATCCTGTAGAATCCTCCTCTTGGTAGTGTCAAGGTTACCAAAAACATCCCTGTTCCAAGACTTCAGATCTGATTTGAGGAGTTTCAGCTTTTCTTTAATCTTCGTCAAGCCATACCCCTGCACCGAGTAGGACTGCCATTTGTCTTGCACCATCCTGCTGAAACCTCTCTTCAGGAGCCAAGCATCAATGGTTCTGAAAGGTTTGGGACCCCAGTCTTTCTCCTCAGACTTAACCACCAGAGCACAATGGTCTGACACTTCCCTTCTTAAAACATATTGCTTACTCATGGGCCAAAGCTGTAACCACTATTCATTTATAAACACTATCAATTCTACTCTTTTCCGTTCCATCAGGTTTAAACCACGTAAACTTCTTACCTACTAGAGGTAACTCCAGTAGAAAGATGGAGTCAATGAAACTATTAAAGCCAATTAACTCATTTGTCTGCTCTCCCCTACCACTGACGCCTTTCCTTTCACTTATGCTTCTTACCACGTTGAAATCCCCACAAAAGCACCAAACTGGTTTGTGGAGAGCCATTTTTACTTTAGAAAGGTCCTCCCATAAACTCTTTTTACCATTCAGCGTGCATGGAGAGTAGACGTTTACCACCACACACCTAAAGGAAGATTTTATGTAATGGCCGAATATGATAATAAAGCCTGTTCCCATCAGATGATTTTCGTATTCAAAGGCTTCTTTATTCCACATAGACAACACACTTCCACTTCCATTGTTTCCTTTGTTATGCATCCACCCCACCTTATTATCCCCCCAAAGAGAAAAACATCTTCCATCTGAGAGTTCTTAAGACTTAGTTTCTTGCACGCAGACAAAATTTGTTCCCTCCCTTCCTATAATATGTCTCATATACCGTGCTTTTGTAGCTCCCCCCAAACCTCTAATGTTTAAGTTTACTATAATCATACAGACCCATCCTTCTTACCCTCCTCGACATTTCCCATAAACTCCAAATCTCTTGTTTCCATACACGAATATTCCTTGACAACCTCCTGTTCATCCCCACGGCACCTCATCCCTAGCCGTCTACTGATCTCCCAGAGGTTTGACGGTTCCACCACCAAGTCGGATACAAACATCCGTTGGTTACAGTTGTCAATATCCCCATCAGATAGAGATGTAGAGGACATACCTTGCCTGAATTGAACAGAGCTACCAGCCTGCGAGATTTTTGCGTGTAGTCTTGCGGAGCACCTAGGGTGAGAGTTTGACGCTCCCAATTCCATTAGACTTTTCATTTTGCGTTGACGTTGGTAGGTTTTTTAGAGTTTTCCCACTGACGCTTCACCTTCTTCTGGGCTTGACGAGAGACCTCCTCCTTCGCACAGCATCCCTGGCCCGATTGCGTTTTCCTCGGCTTCGCAAGGCTGGCCGCAGTTTTGTAGCTCCATATGTGCCAAGTTCTTCTCCATCGTCCCACTTTTCGTTCCAGTGTTACCAAAGTTGCTTCTCTTCTTCATGCCATTCCGCTCCTCCTGAAAGGAGTTCACACTCGACCCTCCTTGCGAACCATCATTACCATCCGAACTACTTCCTTCGTCACACTTCGACCCGTAATCCATTTGTATTGGCCTTGACCCGGATCCACCAGATCTTGCTTCCGCCTGTCCCTCCACTTAGTAGGCCTCCAATTTCTTACTTAGGCCCAAAATCGTTTCATTTACTTTGAAAGTATTCATGCTTTCTAAGTCCACCACTACCCTTGCCAGGTCAGCATGGGTGCAGGGTATGTAAGAGGCAAAATCGCATGCTTGATCAAAAGAGTTGACAAGCCTAGGTTCCTCAAAAGCCTTCTGCTTCTGCGTTTCCATATCCATGACAGATTTATCACCTTTCTGCTAACACACCCTGTTGCCAGAAGAAGTTTCCTCCTTTAGAACCTTTGACTTATTCTTTTCTTCACCTACCCCCTTCCCTTTCCCAACCTCTTTTCCGATTAACCGGAAATCCTCCCCAACCCTGTGACTGTGCTCCTCCTTACCACTTTCCACATAAAAGATAGATTCTTCAACATAGGTATCTTATGAGGAGATACTATCAAAAGACTCATAGAAGTGATGGCAACCTTTGCAATGGTCTACTGTGAAAAGTGGAAGCTCCTCTACAATAGAAATACTAAGTAATTGGTCGTTAATCTTCATCTTCTTTGCCACAGCAGTGTAGCATTGTCGATAGTGATGAGAGTGGCTGCTTCACCGACCACTCGTGCAAAGCAATATTTATTCCATAGGGAGATCGGTAATCCATAGCACCTTACCCAAACTTTTTTGTGGCTCACAACTCTTGACACAGTCCAAGGTTCGATACTTACAAAAAAGCTATCAAACCACTCTCTATTCAACTTAATCAGCTCCTCCATGTTTTCTCCTTCTCTAGGTGTTAGGAGTGCTACGTTGTCCCCGAAAGATCTCACTCTAACCATATTCATCCCTCCTCTTATAAATTCTTTTTCCAACTGTTCAAAACTCAGACTTACAATGCATTGGCCAACTACACTACTCTCCATCCAAGGCAAGTTGAGGGTCTGTTTTTTAAAGCCTATTTCCTTCCAGTCTCTTCATACGTGGCCTCTAACAACGTCCACAAAAGATTTTTTCTCCCTTTTATCCACCCATACCTCCTTCCCTTTCTTGTGTATGTTTTCACTTTTAACCGCTGTCTTCATCTTCTCATATTTGGGCCTTTCCATGTTCAGATGACGAGCATCCATTCTCTCCACCCTAGGTCGCTCCTCTTGGCGACGACGATATTTCGGAACGTTCACGTTGAGTTTTCTATTCCCTACACATATTTGATCAAGCTCCCTCTCCAGTTTCCCCACATTTCTTACATCAAAGAACCTCACAAACCCGAATCTTCTACCCCACATATTCAGTCTGCGCGAAATGAAAACTTCTTTCACCCTTTCCATCTTTGGAAGATTTTTAACATATCCATTTCTCCAAATCCGTTGGGGAAGTTAGAGAAGAAAAACATTGTAAAATCATTAGACATCACAGGAGGCTTACGGCCAAGGCCATGGCCTCCGCATCTCACTGTGACGTTTGCTCTGCTTCCCTCCATATAAAAGAAGATGTATAGTATGCAAAATAGTATAATGATGAGATTTGTTACTATGATGTAAACAGAGTTATGCAAAATGGGAACAGATGAACAAAGTGACTGGTATTTCTTCAGTCATAAAGATAAGAAATACCCAACTGGAACTCGGACAAATAGAGCTTCAAAAGCAGGATTCTGGAAAGCGACGGGAAGAGACAAGGCAATATACTCTAAGCATTGCCTGATTGGCAGGAGAAAGACTCTTATGTTTTTGCGCTATATCACCAATAATTGGTGTTACCCACATTTAGCTAACAATAGATAATTTTAATAACCTCAATCTCCATGCTTAGCATTAATTCATTAGGGTAAGTCATTTTCTAACATCTTCACCGAAATGAAAAAAAAAAGGAACATCTAAATCAACATCTCATAAACTACTTTTGAAAGAAAATGTACGTGAACGTTAGCAGAACAATATTCATTACCATATAATGACATTAACTCACAACAACAAACAATTATATTTTATTCTAATACTAGAAAATTAAACTTAAACAGAAAAATAAAAAATACAGAAATTTTTGACAAACATTGGTAGTTTAGTTCTGCTCATGCAGTTGTTTAGCAGCAATAACATACTAGGGATAGATCTCAATGATAGAAAGTATGCCTGGAGTGTTAGTAATAATCTTGTAGTCAGTGAAGCCAGCAGAGAAAATCAGGTTGGCCCACTCTTTTTCATTTCTTTCTTTTCCACCGAACAACATCATCATCTGCATATCAAAGAAAAACTGCGTCTCAGTTAATTCATCCTCTTCCTTCTTATTCTCCATGATCATATCTATGATAATAACCCTTCCCTGGTTAGTTATTGCCTCCTTGCAATTTTTCAGTATTTTCACACATTCTTCGTCCTTCCAGTTATGCATTATCCACTGCTTCATCGTCAAAGTACAAATGATAAGAATCTCAAACCAAAAAAAATAAAAATCAGCACTGTTATTGTACAATCGGGCTGAGATCCCTCGACACAATAAACCTTAAACACAAGATTTAGAAAGGATTAAAGACAAATTATACGGAGTATCATAGAATTAAGTGAAAAAATCGTGTTAATATAATCACACAAACAAAAAGGCCTAATTCCTCCAATAAATAGGTGACCCACGCCCTATCAAATTACATAATTATTGAGCATACATATGAGTTAAATGCATGAAAAAATCCATTATACAATAATAAAGACAATTTTACACTTTTATATATATATATATATATATATATATATATATATATATATATATTTACCTTCAACATAATGGAATCAGCTGAAGGAATTGCTTCAAACATATCCCCTCCAACATATTTTATGTTCTCAGTTTCTTGCAAGTCAGCAACAACATGTGGCAGATCCAATACAATGCAGTTTAGTTGTGGGAATGACTTAGCAATGGCCTTAGCCATAGTCCCTGTTCCCCCTCCAACATCAACGAATGACTTTGATCCATTAAACACCCCCTCACATTTCTCAATCACTACACTAGAAACCCAATGAGAGTCACTAGCCATGGCATCGTTGAAAAGGTTATTGAATTCACGCTTACACCTAGCAAAATCCCAAAATGTCATCCCATTTTCAGCGTGAAATGGTGTAGGGTCTTCATTTGTGAACCAAGTAGAGAGTTGATACCATGTATTAATATAAACTGGATCAACTATGAGCTGTAACAAAGATGCCATGCTGGAGGGCTGGTCCTTTAGGAGTAATTTAGATGCATCAGTTAGCACATACATCACTTCAGGCTCATTTTGGGTGGCATGGTGTTCAGAGAAGAAACCAGAATGAGTCAAAATTCTCATCAAGCGGCTGATAAAGCAGGTTTTGGAAGGGTGGAGTGGTAATGAAGAAATGAGTTTTGAGAGTGGCATAGGTTGGCCATAGTTGTGTATGATATTTGGTATGCTCAAGTCAATAGCACATCTAAGAGACAAAGAGTTTATGAATTTGAACATATGATTCCAAATATGGGTTTGAGCTCGAAACAACTTTGAAGCATGCTCTTCACCCTGAGTTTCCATATATAATTTGGTAATTTTGTGTGATATAAAATCTCATTAGCTCGGTGTATTTATAATAACCAAAAGGTGTGCTACATAAATATCTAGATATTTTCAAGTGACTTGAGGAAAATTGATATTTTAACAACTTTTTGCTTGAAATATATCATCACTGTCTGAAGAATCATTTGCGTTGCATAGTATGTTTAAGGTATGCATGTGACAAAGGAAAGCTAAAGAAGGATCGCTGCAAAACACTTGGCAACACATAAGAACAAAATAAATCCTCTCACCTCCCATACCTCACTTCCTTTTCGAACACGGCATTTATGAATTATAGATGTTTATATTTTACAATAAAGTTAATATTACTCTAATATATATGAATAAAGTATTTCATTTTTATTATTAGAATAATGAATACGAAATAATTAACTTGAACATATAAAATATATATTTATTTTAATTAAAAAGTTTATACTCTACTGTATATCGTTTCTAATATTCCTACTGATTGTTTCATATATAGCAAAATATAGTTTGTTCCATGAAATATTTTTACAAGTTATCCTCAGTAATACACCATGTCTTGTCCCGACTATTTCTGAAAAAAATTCGGAATGACTTTGAAATTTATGGTCACTAGTGCAAAAAAAGTCCATTTACAATAATAAATTTACAATGCTTCTATTATCAAACGCTGTCTATCAAAATGCATTGACATTTTTTAAATTAAAGGGAGTGTAAAACGGCGGTTTAAGGTTAAACCGTCATTTTACTCCAAAACTGCTTTGCCTAAAACGGCAGTTGTGGGTGGAGCCGTCGTTTTATACCAACGCTTTGGTCTAAAACATTGATTTAACTCACAACTGCCATTTTAGACCAAGCAGCTTTGGTGTAAAAGGACGGTTTTACCTAGGAACCGCCGTTTTACACTCATTTTATTATCCTAATTCGTAGCGCACCAATTACGCTTTTGTATTTCCTTTGTCTTCTCGCGCTGTCTTCGTGCTTTGCTTTCGTGCTCTCTACTTCTTCTTCATCTTTGTGCTCTCTTCTCATTGTAATTTTCTTTCATTCTCTCATTCACGCATTGCTTATTTGTTTTTTTTTGTTTCTCTTATTCGTTTTTTTCCTCCATTGGTGAAGGTTTTCTTTGCTTTCATTACTATTTCATTGCCTTGCACGTTGTTTTCATTGGTTTTCTTGTGCCTCCATTTGTTTTTCGCCACTGCTAGCCGCCACCTTCGATGTCGTTCGCCCGTTGCTACCGTTCGTCGCCGCTACTCTTTACCATCTTTGCCTTCACGCATAAGGTGGGTGGTGTTCTTAATTTTTTTTAATATTTTTTAGTATTTTTAATTTGTATATTTTGTATTTATTATAATTTGTATTTATTTTTAATTGAATTTTATATTATGTTAGTTGTTAGGTTAGAATAAAATTATTAAATTGTTAAATTGTAAATAGATTTATATTATTTAGTATTTATAATTAATTTAATGAATTTTAATTTGTATATTTAGTATTTATTATTAATTTATATTATATTATTTGTTAGGTTAGAATAAAATTATCGTTTTGGTATTGAGTCTGAGAGTGTTCGACCCTCTGCAATGGATACGTGTTGGTATGAAGTTCGAGGGTGTTCGACCTCGACAATTGATATGTGTTGGTATTGAGTCTATGGGTGTTCGACCCTCGGTAAACGTGAGTTTTAACACTCGTTAGTAAACACTTGAATGACCATTATTGAACATAATGGATTGAAATTGGATTAACTCTGTTTGCATAAGTAGAGATGGCAATGCAAGTAGGCCATGCGGGCCGACCCGCAACCCACTACTAAAAAACGCAGGGTGGGCTCAGTATTTCAACCTGCCGACCCACTTTAGTCCACCTTGCATAAATAGTAGCCTGCGCGGGTCAATAGCAAGAAGAGGTGGGTTGGCTCGCTGACCCTAAACAAAAAGTTAATTTTGTGTGTGTGCTGGTAGTGGCAGTGTTGTGTTGCTTTCTCAATGCTCTTTGTTCTCATCATCATACACAAATTAAAACAACCTAAATTAGGTTTTCCTCCAATGCACACACACGTTCCTCCTTCCTTGCCTTCACCATGACGCACAGTGTCGTCGCTTTGTTTCGCTGCCTCCACTGCACGCACAAACGGCATCGCCGCTCCGCTTCCTCCACTACACGCGCGCGCATGGCGCCTTCACTGCCTCAAGTCCACGCACAGCGGCACAATCACCAGCCTCCTTTCCTGCACCCTCTGCTACCTTCACTCCACGCACAACGACGCCTTTTTCGCTGGCTCCACTCCACGCAGGTTATTTGCCCTTGTTGATTTCAAAGCCCTTCATCATTCAGGGATAACCGTTCTATCAATTTCTTAAAGTTATTTCTTAAGGATGAAAAATGTTTATTCATCAATGTTTTACCACGGTAGCATGCTTAATGTATTTTGTTGTTGATTTGTATGACTTTTCCTGCTTTCCTATCATTTCTCTACCAAAGTTATAACCATTCATTAGCCCATCAGTGCATGTTTGAGTTCAATTCAAGTTTTCAATGTGTTTTCACCAAACTTTTCATGTCAAAATTTTGAAAAAGAACAGAGAAATTGTACTCAAGCACGTACTTAGTCTTTAGAGAAGTTGATATTTTCTAATATAAGCATATTTGGAGAATACCAACATGCAATGTTTTAGTTCTTGGATTGTATTCGTACTTCCTATGTGAGAACATAAATGCCCTTGCACCTTTCTTTCTTATTATTCATTTCTCTATATGTTGTTTCACACCAAGAGATAATGTAAATGCATGTAAAGTTTAATTATTTTTAAAAAGTAATCGTTCATTTTATAGAACTTTTTGAGTATCTTTTGAAAAATAAACAATTAAAAGAAAAACATTATCAAACAAACACAAAATTTCATGATACCATAAATGCACCAACATGATGTACATCTCTTATGGTCCAAAAGTTGTCTACAACAAGATGAAAAACAGGAAATTTATAATTGACCTAAGATGGAAGTTCTTAAGACTTGAGAGTAATTTGTCATGATTGTAAAGGCAAAGTTGTAGACAATGAATGTGCAACATATGATATTGAGAAGTTTTTTGTTTTTCCTAGAACTTGACTATTACTTGTTTTCTTTTTATTAGATTTATAGCATGTCACATCGATGGTTGATTTATGTTTTGTTTGGTTTTCAAGCTTTTGACTAACCTCTTTATATCAATCATAGGACAAGAAACAAAGGTACATGTGAGAGAAGTGGTGAGAGAGACAACCATTTATTAACAACAATAGGGTTTGCATCAATGGTTATTCCACATTATCTTATAGCAATGATTGTATTCTTATTATTAGACTAAAGTTGAGCGTGGAGGGGAAGATGATACTCTCGTATAAACCTTTTCATAAGTCACTCGTTTCCATTTTGTTTTGTAGTTGTTTCCAAATTATAAATTATTTTTAGATTATAGAATTATTTTTAGATTATATGTTTATTCTATATTTTCTTATAGGATCTCAATTTGCAAATTGGATTGTAATGTATGAGGAATGTACTAGCATGCCTCTTTATGAGTTTCAAATGGAGGAACAATCTGAAATTTTTGAACTTGAAAAAAAAAAAGGATAAGGCTAACACATATGATTGTTGGAGGTATTTTACTAAGATTGGGGAGGGTAAGGATGGAAAAGAAAGGGCAAAGTGCAATAGTTGCAACAAAATATATGTAACTGGTGGAACAAAATATGATACTTCTCATTTAAATCGTCATGGTATGAAATGTGTTAAAAGAAAAACTGAAGATGTGGGTAAAATGATTTTAGATATGCAGGAAAAGTTGAAGGCAAAAAAAATAGATCAAGTTGTACATCAAAAATTGTTGTCTAATATAATTATTAGGCAAAATTTGTCTTACAAATTTGTTGAGTATCTCGAACTTAGGACTTCGATAAACTACTTGTGTCCTGATGCAATTATGATTTCTAGAAACACTATTAAGGCTGATATTGAGAGAATGTATATGAAAGCCAAAATAATGCTTAAGGAATTGCTCCCTTCTATTCCTAGTAGGATATGCTTAACTTCTGATTTATGGACATCTATTAATACTGAGGGATTATATCATTGACTGCACAATTTGTTGACCTGAATTGGAAGTTAAATAACAAGCTATTGAACTTTTGTCATATGCCTCCCCCTCACACAGATTTTGAGTTGGCTAAGAAAATTAAACAATTTTTACAAGTTGGGAAGTAGAGAAAAAGGTGTTTTCTATGACTTTGGATAATGCTTTTGCTAATGATGTTCTCCAAAATACTTTAAAAAGTCAACTTCTTTTACAAAATGGTTTGATATGTGGTGGTGAATTCTTTCATGTTCGTTGTTGTGCACACATATTAAATTTAATTGTTCAAGAAGGATTAAAGGTGCTTGGTGATGCTTTGGACCAAATTAGAAATAGTATCAAATATGTGAGGGGTTCAGAAAGTAGAATGGTGAAATTCAAACAATGCCTTGAAACTTTTAGTGATATTGATGCATCATGTGGGTTGTGTCTTGATGTCCCTACAGGATGGAATTGTACATATTTGATGATTAAAAGTGCTCTTAAATATCAACGTGTTTTGGAAGCTTGCATTTGGTTGATGAATCTTATAAATATTGCCTTTCAGAGGAAGAGCGAGAGAGAGATGGAAAAATTTGCAAGTTCTTGTTACCCTTTTATGATATAACTAACTTGATTTTCGCTATAAGTTATCCTACTTCCAACTTGTATGTTTTACAAGTTTAGAAAATTCAATGTTTGTTGACGGAAAATGTGAAGGATGAAGATGTACTAATTAAGAACATGACTAAATTGATTATAGTAAAATTTTAGAAATATTGGGATGAATATAACATTGTACTTGCATTTGGTGCAATTTTAGACCCAATGATGAAGTTAGAAACATTGGGTTTTTGCTTTGGAAAAATTGATTCACTTACTTGGGAACTAAAATTAGAAAAGATCAAGGAAAAAATATACAAACTTTTTGCTGAATATTCTACCAAAGGTTTGACAACATCATCAATGTTTACATGGTTGGCCACATTGTATGAACCAACAACTGACTTAAGCAAGTTCTTGATTCTTTTATGTTTAGGCATATCTGCACATAAAAATAAGGTAATAAACTTAAACATAATTTAAATGTGAAGATATATTAAAAGTGAAGACATATTAAAAGCTTCATACATGCACATAGTAGATGAATGAACATATTAACAATGAGTCATTTTCATGAAGTTCATCATCATTGTTGTCCTCATTTAGTAATTACTCGTCTTTATCCTCTCTAAATAATGTCAATTGGTCAGAGTTGCTGAAAAAAATCATTTAAGTCTTATTGTGGACATCGTTCTACTTCACAAACTTCTACATCAAATTGACTTAATTACGATCAAATTGACTTAAAATTTTCCTACATAATTGTCGAAAAAATGAACACATTTCTACTACCACTCCAGTCATATTGTTTGGTAAAACATTACGTATGGCAATAGGTAGTAATTGTTCGATAAGAATTGTTAATTTGCTAGGGTTAAGTGACTTCTTGCGTGGTGCATTTGGGCTTTTTGTGCATTTGTGTGTTTTGGGGCCTTCCAGCTTTCTCCTTTTAGCTTATGTTATTCTTTTTTACCCTAGTCATCTTCATTTTTCCCTAAAAACCTGGAATTAACACCAAATCTGGAAATAAAATGTTTTTATTCAATTAAAGATCATAAAATATGTAAAAAGGTATAACTTCATAAATTAGGGATTATTTTATATTTATGTTAGCAATTAATACTCATAAGTGCCTATATTTTAATATGAAATATTATTAAAATTAGACACTTATCACTCTCCTCAACTTAGAATCTTGTTTGTCCTCAAGAAAAGTAAATGAATATATTTGAATTTAAATATCAAAGCAGCTTAATTCACTAAACAACATATTAAGTTAGAAACTTATGATGTTTCCAAATTCAAATACATAAAAATATAGATACACTCAACTTCCAGGATCAAATCAAAACAAATAATTGACAATTCATCATGGAATTTTTTCTCATATGCTCACAGGTAAGTGTTTCTTTCTATTTTTACTGAATCATAACAAATCACAGTTGTTTTTCATTTCATCTTCAAATCATAAACATGTTATAAACATGAATCTTGAGGTCTTTTTCAGGGTTATAATTAGGTTGAGCTTCCAAAAAGTATTGTTTTTTCAAACAACAAAGTGCACATTTTAAAGAAGAAGAATATACCTACAATCCAATTATTGCACATATGTATTATCTAATCACCATTTTCTTTTGACTTCACACTTTTCCTCATTTTTCTTTCTACCTTTTCATGATTTTCAACTTGAAATTGTTTTTTTCTTTCCCTTTTTCTTTCTCTTTTTTTTTCCATCATTAGGAATAGATTCTTCCTATTTTCCACTTTTTTTAACTTCCAACATTTAGAACCAACCATTACCTTTTCTATATTTATTGCATCTATTTTCTCCTTGGTTTAAGTTGCAATAATAACAAAAATTCTTTGCTCAAAGGGGATACATAAACATGAATTCTAATAAGATAAAGGTTGACTATTTGGCCTTCGATTTCGAATTAACACAAATGCCTCAATCATCTTCATGATCTTTTATGATGTAACAAAAATAAAAATTAAGCAACCAAAATTGTCAATTCATCAACAATACTCTCAAAACTGTTTAAGATTCACACATTCACTTCGTTTAATTAGTCTCATTCCTTTTTTTTTTGTCAATCTTTGTTCTAATCAATCATCTTGTTAAATTTTCATGTATCACAATTTCAACTACATTTGAAAAGGGATTCAATCAAATTTTCTTTAATAATCTGATGGAAGGAAGCAAAATGATTGTCGAATAAAAAATGAAGAACAAATAAGCAAATGGAAATGGAATTATGGAAGGCATAATGGAAGAAAAGAAAAGAGAAAGATGAGAGAAAACTTATGGAATGGAAGATGGATCACACCACTTGGAAGGATGGGAGCTTCCAAGATGAATGGTGAAGAGCCGCCACTTTAAGTGCACTATACTCACAAGATAAGACCCAAGAACCTTTAGGAGACTCGACTCACTAAACACTCTAATAGAGTTTCTTTTCTATTCAAAATTCAATGTGTAAATTACATGAGGCAAGACACCCTTTATATAAGAGAGAGTGACTTGGGGAGCAAGAGTGAGAGGGGTAGGGGTGTCATTTGTGAGAAACCTTCTAGAAGGTAGGTCACAAAACCCTTAAACCTAGGTGCACTTGTCATGAAAGGTGGGCTTGGCACAAATCCAATTTATGCTAAGTACACCCCCAATTTATGTTAAGTCACTGCAAAAAAACATGTATGTGGTGACGGTTATTTTCGTATAACCTAGCGTTTATAACCACCACATTATACACAAATTTTAATGTGGCTGTCAATTGAGAATCATTGTATCAGGCGCCATATAATACATTGTATAAAGTGGCAGTTTTAAGCGCGTAATATATGTCAGTTATAAATGTCGTAATTTTGAAATTGGGTAAACCAATTTCAGTGTAAATAACGACAATTTTAAACGCCACTTAATAGGTATAATATGTCATTTATAATAATCATTACAACTGTCATAATGCGAGTATTTAATATTTTATTTTATTTTTAATATTTGTAATAATTTATTCTATTTTGTTTTATAATTTGATTTCATAATATTATTTAATTTCATATTATAATTAAATTTCATAATATAATTAAAATTGATAAATATAATAATCAAAAGATGACTTCTTTCATTAATTGAGAACAAAGTTGATAATGTCAAACTAATCCAAACAACAAGTAAATTAAATTGTCAAAATATAAATTGTTTCACTTTCTTAACATATTACAACTAAACTCTTAATCCTAATTTGGCTCCTTACGCAAGTTCAGTTGCCATCTGGTCTACCTTTTCTCCAGCACTAGAGGAGCCATGATTCATATTGTTTAACCTTGTTGCAGATTTCTTGAAAGTAAGGGTAGGACAAACTCCATATGAAACTTCTCTCACTCCCTCTATGCTCTTTCACTAAAGAATTTGTGATTCCAACTTTATATAACCATTTGTGTGTAGGGGTGGACAAAAAATCCAATTATAACAAAACTGCTCTATTTTTATACTGATCGAATTCATTAAATATCCATTTATTTAAATTTAGTTTTTATATTGATCCACATTTTATCAAATTTTCAGATCAGATATCCATTTTACTTAAACAAATCTTAAAAACTAAAAAAATCCAGATTTCCAATCTATATTTAATTCTTTGTCAAGTATATTATGAAGCTTTATTTCTTTTATTAACTTACCAATCACCTACGGACATTCCTCTGCACCAGTTAATAAGGAAGATGTTTTTAGAAATACCACACAGTAACTCTTAACGCTTCTCACTTCTTTTCACCTGCGTATACTTCTCCATTCTTCTTCCTTTTTCATTTATACTTTATTATCCTCTTTTTTAATTCTTAGAATAATTTATTTATATTATTTTTATTTTATTTTGTTAAAACTAAAGCTCTTTCTATAAAAAAAAAAAAAACTCAACAGTCACAAAATCATATATTAAAATTTTGAAAAATTTGTTTGGATTTTTTACTTTTTTTTCATAAACAATCTTTTATTTTATTTTCTTCACTTAAATAATGCATAGATTTTCTATTTTCTTTAGTTATATACACGTGAGAGGGACCATATGCATGCAATAATATTACCAAATTTTTTTTATCAAAATATATATTTACATTTAAAAGATATTCTATACAATAAAATATAAATTCAATGGTTGATTTTTTACACTCATTACTTTAGCAATAATATTAAAAAAAATCACCAATTTTATGTATAGTTTGTAATTGTACACAATTACTTTTTCTGTATCACTAAATAATGATTATTTGTAATGTTAATTTTCAGTATTATTAAATTATAATTTTATTATATTTTTTTAATATTTATATAATATTAAACTATCTTTTTCACATATTATTATATTAATATTATGTTAATTTTTTAGAAAATATAGATATACTTTTAAAATCCAATTTATTTATTTTTTAAAAAAATATATAAATTTAGATTTAAAATTCAATCTAAATATTTAAATTTAAATTATAAAAACCCAAACTGTTTTTAAAAAATATGAATTTAGATTTAAAACTTGATCTAAATATTTGGATTTAGATTTATAAAAATTCAAATTATTTTTACAGAAAATATAGATTTGGATTTAAAACTTATCCAAATATCTGAATTTGGATTGGATATTCCAAAATCCATGACCATCCCTTATTTGTGTGAGACTGTTTCTTCCTGCACCTCCATATTTTCTTCTGACACCTCCATACACAATATGAAAATACATTTTTATCCTTCTTGTGCCACCCCCATAGAATAATTTCCGGATTATGTAATCCGGAAACGCATTTGGAAAAAGACTTCCGGATTACATAATTCGGAAGTTAAAAATGACTTCCGAATTATGTAATCCGTAAAGTAATCATGCATCTAAAAAAAGACTTCTGGATTATATAATCCGGAAGCTAATTACAAATTTGAAAATTGACTTCCGGATTATGTAATCCGGAATATTAAAGAGGGGTAGTTTTGGAAATACGAAAATCTATGGAGGTGAGAGAAGAAGGTATGGAGGTGCAGGAAGAAGCAGCCCCTTAGTGATAGTTTCATCACCTTTCTCACTCACCAACTCGATTGGCCCAACAAGACTGGAATGTCATGTATCAAAGTGTGGACTGTTTCTTCCTGCACTTCCATATCTTCTTCTGCCACCTCCATACACAACATGAAAATACATTTTTCTCCTTCTTGTGCCACCCCCATAGAGTAGTTTCCGAATTATGTAATTCGGAAACTCCTTTACATGATTACTTTTCGGATTACATAATCCGGAAGCTAAATAAGACTTCTGGATTATGTAATCCGAAAAGTAATCATGTATCTGAAAAAAGACTACCGGATTATGTAATCCGGAAGGTAATTACAAATTTAAAAAATGACTTCCGGATTACATAATCCGGAATATTATATAGG
>Ga0123342_1005079_pt1 | contig 19447 bp, 13 predicted proteins | sample Turbeawhitnodule_FD_89960 | JGI IMG/M metagenome (GOLD analysis project Ga0123342, IMG submission 89960) | Root nodule microbial communities of legume samples collected from Mexico - Turtle bean Mexico white nodule | ecosystem: Host-associated > Plants > Roots > Nodule | place: Mexico: Nepantla... | reverse complement strand
TATATATATATATATATATATATATATATATATATTCCTAATTTTTAAAGTTATGATATGGCCAATTGTTAGTTAATAATTTAATTTGTCTAAATACCTGCAGTATAAAATAAATTATAAATATCGTATAAAAGTATATGTAAGTTGTTAAAATAATAACTTTACGTTACTTGCTCTCCAGAATTTATAACATTACCTATCACGGTGAGTCATATTTGATATATGATATAATAATTATAATCATAGCTTTTAGGTTCTTTGTTACCCTAAAATCAAGTATTATATTCATTAATTATTTATATAATTGAATTAAATTTAGGACCATATCAAAAAATAGAAATTACATATATTTGTTATAATTAATTATTTTTACTTGTATGTTTTTCATTGTATAGTGAAAACATTTATTATGTATTAAATAAAAAATAATTTTAGAGACATAAGATAATTAATTACTATATTTATTAAATTAGATATTATTTTATAAATTAAATAATTATTAATAGAAAATTACAAACTATCTAAATTTGTATTTAATCAGTTACCAAAAGTTCTAAAGTTTATAACTAAAATCTGGATAATTAATTAAATATCAGTTTAAAAATAATTTATAAATTTTTATTAATAATAAAAATTACTTTATAAAAACTAATTATTTTATTATCTAAAATTAATTTTTATTTAATAACTTTTTTAATAATTACTCATAAGTTAAAAATAAAATATACTTAATGCCTTGAAGATCAATAATTAAAAAATAATATTTTTAGGCAAAATAATCTTGAATTGTGAATGATGTCTGTATAATTTATAATTTGGTTATAGTAATAATGCAATAATATATAAATCACTACTAAAAAATTATTAAATAAAAATAAATTTTAAAGATAAAAAATAATTAATTGTTATATTGATTAAATTAGATATTATTTTACATATTAAAAAAATAGTTTTTAAAATAGTGGTTAAAATCTTGGTAGCTAATTATATATCACTTTATAATTTATCAATAATAAAAACCAATATAATACTACTAATTTTTGTAATCTCTCAAATAATATCTAATTTGATCAATATAACAATTATTATTTGTTCTCTCTAAAATTACAATTTATTCTTATTTAATGATATTTTTAGTAAATCTACTAATTTTAATTGACTTAATGAAATGAATAAATGTTAAAGTAAGCATCTTTCTGTGGTTGTAGAAGTCATATTTGAATGTATTTTTGGGTTTCTTCTCTTTTTATTTTCTAATTTTCGTATTTAATGGGTCTCCAAGAACAATACACATTTGTGTTACCTACTCGTTAGATAATTCATTTAAAATTCTAAATAATCAAAATAATTGTTAATACACACGTCATAAACAAATGAATACTAACATACAAATTAATATAAAATAATCCAACTATGATCCATTTCTGAATTTATCTCAATACAAAATGACTTATATGATATATGTACATATCACTTTTTATGAAAGATGTGAACATATCTCATTTAGAAATACATTTTCTATACTCAATTAATATACATAAAACAATTAATACTATATTAATACATCTCAAATGAAAAATTAAGTTTCATTTATATATTACAAATTCAATATAAAACACTTTCTATCTCTAGTGGTACATATAAGTTAAACAATAATTTAAACACAAAAAAAAAAAAATCATGAAATATAAACCATTTTTTAGATATCAAAATAATTAGTTGAAATAGTAACTAAATTAGAGACTATTTTAGAAACTAACAAAAAATGGTTTATAACTTAGTTTCTATTATTGTTAAATAGTTTCTAAATTAGTATCTAATTAACAACTAATGTTTTAATTACCAATTATTTAGTTTCTAAATTTGGTAGCAAAAAATTTAGTAATTATTTAACAATTTACCAATTTAGAAACTATTTAACAATAATAGAAACCAATTTAAAAACTAAATTTTATTTTAGTTTTTAGAATGATCTCTAATTTAATTATTATTGCAACTAATTATTTTCATCTCTAAAATTTGGTTTATATTTCATGATTTTCTTGTACTGAAAGGATATGAATTCCTAAACAAATTTTGACAGATTGTCATCTATCTTTTGGTATAAACCAACTACTATAATATAGACAAACCTATCAAAGAATTACATTCAAACCATAATCCCAAGCCTAATTTAAGTCTCAATGTTAGTATAAAACAAAATTCAAATACAAATTTAAATATATGCATTTACTATTTTATGGAGTTAAAACTGCTTATTAGTTACAAATTTGTAATAAACATGTGTGTCAACTATGTGATAAAGGAGGTCACCTTCAATCCGCTAGAACAAATTTGATTGTACTTTCATGCCAGACTCATCCAACAACCAAACCTTAAATGCACTAATGGTTAATTCTGTGGTGGTTGAAGATCCTTCATGGTATGCAAACACCGGAGCTAGTCATCATGTTGTTAGCATTAAATTCAAAGTCGTCATCAGTTTTATTTAGAAATTTGAATGGTTAATAATTATTAACTTTAATCATAGTTTTGAATGTCATTTATATTGTGATTTTAAATGTAATTTATAGTATAACTTTGATAAGAGAGAATGTAGAATTTGAAAAGTCTATTCTAAGACTATTTACAGATACTGTATTCTTATTAGAAAAGAAGAAAAGAAGCAATGAAATAAAAGATTTATTCTCTGTTTACACATGTTACCAACAATCTGCAAAATCTATCACATAAGAAAGGTTTTATAATGATAAGAAGTCTCTTATTGTAGCAAATGGAAGCAAACTTGGCAATAGTCATATAGGTAATGCAAAGTTACAAGATCTGTCTCTTAATAATGTGTTATGTGCCTAAGATTACTAAGAATTTGCTAAGTGTGTCTCAGTTGGTGACTGATAACAAAGTAAATATTATTTTTAACTCTTTTAAGTGTTTTGAGAAGAACAAGTGGACAAGTTTGGTGATGCTCAAAGGGAAGGGAAGCTTGAAGATGGTTTGTAGAAGATTGAAGCTGCACCTCCCTCAAATAATTCTCAAAATTTTAGAATTGTTTCTTTTCTTCAAATTTGTCAAGCCCTTCAAAAGCAGATGCATGACATAGGAGTTTAGGCCATCCGTCTCAAAGAGTCTTGTCCCAAGTTTTAAATTAGTTTTGTTGTTAATAACATTAGTTTCTGTGATGCTTTTCAGTTTGAAAAATCACATGTCTCACCTTTTAAAGAGTCTCACTCTCGAGCAAAACATGTTTTAGATTTGGTCCACACTGATCTTTGGAAACCTGCACCAACACTCTCAACATCTGGATACCGTTTCTATATTCATTTTGTTGATGACTTTAGTCGCTTTACCTGAATTTACCCTCTTAAAGTCGAAAGTTATGTTGTTCATGCCTTCAATCATTTCAAAACTCTTGTTGAAAATTAGTTTGAAACAAAAATAAAACAAATTTATTCACATATTGGAACTGAGTACTTGTCATTCTTGAAAATAGTTGAAAACTCAGGAATTATCTTTAAACACACATGGCCATATACCTCGGTTCAAAATGGTATAGTAGAAAGAAGACATAGGCACATCGTAGAAATGGGTTTAATCCTTCTAGCTCAAATTAAAATGCCGCTGAAATAGTAGCAAGCCTTTGAAAGTGTTGTCTATCTAATTAATAAATTACCTATTTCTATTATTCATGGTATCTCCCCAATGCAGAAACTTTTTTTTTGACAAAATTCCTGATTACTCTTCTCTGAAAACTTTTTGGATGTAGTTGTTTTCCTTGTCTTAGACCATACCAGAGTCATAAATTTCCATAATTTCATTCCACTAAGTGTGTGTTTAGGGTACAGTGAACTCTTCAAAGGTTATAAATGTCTTAACTCTACTGGAAAAATTTACACTTCAAGGCATGTATTGTTTAATGAAAAAGAATTCTCCTTTGCTAATGGTTTGCTCAATACTAAAGCTGTGTCAACTCCTGTGCTTGGTTTGATAGGTTGAAGAACACATTAATTTCTTGGTCTTCTAAACAGCAGCATGTTGTAGCCAAGTCAAGTACCGAATCTGAATACAGGTCTTTAGCTTATCTTGCAGCAGAAATGTGTTGGATCACTTCTCTTCTCAGAGAAATTTCTTTTTCTTTGTCTTCAAGACCAATTATGTGGGTAGATAGTTGCTCTTGCTTTCAATCATGTGCATCATGCTCGAACAAAGCATATTGAAACAGATGTTCATTTAGTTAGAGACATGGTGTTAAGGAAAGACCTCGAAATTCGATATGTGCCTTCACATGATCAGGTTGCAGATTGTCTTACAAAGGCGTTAACCAATTCTCCATTCCAATTCTTACCTGACAAACTTGGACCAAACTTCTCCGTGCAGAATTTCATACACTCTTAAATGCAAAGAATTGTACCTTGTAATCCAATATATCAAAATCATTGATTTTCAATGAACCAACAATTAAGGGGGAGAAATGAATACGTGTTGGATCAGTTATACTACAGTAAAAATGAAGTGGACCAAGTAATAATCCAATAGCTAAACTCCACACAATTGCTTAGAAAAATAAAATTCAAACAAAATTTCACAACTATGTCAAATTTGGCTGCATATTCTATTACCGAAACTGTTGCTTGACAAAGATTAAGGAATAATATAATTGAATGTAATATTCAATACTTCTGGTAATAGAAGAACTTAATGAATGACCACTTAACATGTTGGAACTTAATTAAATCAACAAACTGAAGTCAAACAAAAGAAGAGCTTGATTGGATTGTTCCTTGTTTGCATTGGCAGTGGCGAATGAGTTCCTCCATGAAAAAACACGACGTGTTTGTGAGCTTTAGAGGAGAGGACACACGAAGCAGCTTCATCAGCCATCTTTACAAAGCTCTCAAAGATAACTCAATCGGAGCCTACATAGATTGCCTGCTCGACAGAGGAGAAGATGTCTGGCCAGCACTTGCCAAAGCAATCCAGGACTCGCATGTTTCAATTGTTGTTTTCTCCGAAAGCTATGCTTCTTCCAAATGGTGTTTGCAAGAGCTAGTGAAAATTCTTGAATGCAGAAAACAACTGGGTTTGGTAGTTATACCTGTCTTTTATAACGTGGATCCATCAGACATAAGGAATCAGAAGGGTAGTTACGAGAAGGCATTGGAGGAGCTGTTGGAATCCAACAAAGAGAAAGTTCCAAAGTGGAAAGCTGCTCTCACTGAAGCTGCCAATATATCTGGATGGGACTCCCGGACACATAGGTAAGCAAGTAACTTTCTCTACTGTTTCATCTCTTCCACTTCTTTCTCAACTTCATACACTAATGTCTTGTTCTTTCACTCTTTCTCTTCCACTTTCCCAGTTTTTGTTTTTCACAAGTTTGTTATGTTTGTACTTGAACAGAACTTTTGAAGATATTTCATGCTGTTTTTGTAAAAAGTTGCACCCACTAAATTGTTATCTTTGATTGATTCAGGTTGGAGATCTCATATAAAGACATCTCATAGTATATAAGTGGGAACAAACCTCACCTTATAAGTCAATTTTATATTGAGTTAAGCTTCAAATTCACTTCTTAATACGGTATCAGAGTCGTGATTTAGAGATAAGGACATTTCAGAAGCTTAAAGTCCACTTCTTAGGATACACTTTTGGGTGAATTATACCAGTTTTTTCTATCTTTTTCTTGATCTTGGTTCAATACCTTTTTTTTTTTTTGAGAATCTACACCAAAATCTTTAATTTTTTTGACAACCTTAACCTCTTGTACATTATATTGTCTTCTTTTAAATGTTTGAACAATATTATAATGTCTACCCTTATACGAGTGATTGCTGAAAACTTTCACTTTTTTACAAATTTGTTCATTATTGATGAAGTTATTCACTTTCCCTTGTTAGATTCAAAGCATATCGTTAATATTTCCCTTTGGTGGTTTGTTTCATATTTTATGTTAGGGACGAGTCTCATGTCATTGAGAATGTTGTCAATGATATATTGCAAAAGCTTCATCTGCGATGCCGTACTGAATTAAAGGGCCTTGTTGGAAATGAAGAAAATTGCAGAAATGTAGAAGTGTTACTAAAATCATGTAGGGTCATAGGAATTTGGGGTATGGGTGGAATTGGTAAGTCTACCATTGCTAAAGTTTTGTTTGCTGAACACTTTCCCCAATATGACCATGTCTGCTTTGTGGCCAATGCAAGAGAATATTTGCTGGATAAACTTTTCTCTACACTATTGAAGAAAGAAGTTTCCGCAACAAATGTCATAGGATCATCGTTTCATATGAGGAGACTCAGTAGTAGAAAGGTTTTCATTGTACTTGATGATGTTGACATGGATAGTTTAGAGCTATTGGAGTATTTATGTGGAGAGTTTGAAGACCAGCACAGCGATAGTAAACTTGTTATAACAACAAGAGATAGACAATTGCTTGTTGGAAGGGTTGATGCGATATACCATGTTCAGGAATGGAAGAAAACAGAATCTCTAAAGCTTTTTTGCTCAGAAGCCTTTGAGAAAAGTTATCCTGAACGAGGTTATGAGAGTCTCTCAGAAAGTGCAGTTGGATATGCCGGTGGCGTTCCACTAGCTCTTAAAGTTTTGGGTTCATATCTTCGTTCAAAAGGTATCAATTTTTGGGAAAGTACTATAAGAAAACTCAGCTTGTATCCTAACGAGAGAATTCAGAAAGTGTTAGAAGTGAGCTACACTGGATTACATGATCTAGAAAAGAATATATTTCTAGACATTGTATTCTTTTTCAAAGAAAAACAGAAAGATCATGTCATTAGGATGCTAGATGCCTGTGGTTTTGAAGCAACTAGTGGAATAGAAGTTCTAGCAGACAAAGCTTTGTTAACAATTCCATATACAAACATAATACAAATGCATGATTTGCTGCAACAAATGGGTTTGGAGATTGTACGTCAAGAATGTACAGCAGATCCTGGCAGACGTAGTCGCTTGAAGGATAATGAAGCTCGTGAAGTGATTAAAGAAAACAAGGTAAACCAATAATCTGCTGGCTTTTTATAAGACAGATAGTTGTAGCTAATTTGATATTGTTTACTTCTTTGGTGTTTGTCAGGGAACTGATGCAATTCAAGGAATAGAACTGGATTTGTCTAAAGTTAAAAATTTACCTTTGCATTCTGACACATTTACAAAGATGAAAACCTTGAGATTTCTGAAATTCTATAACTCCTCAGGTGAGAGTTCTAGTAATACATACCTTGACCTTCCTGCAACTCTTGACCCATTTTCCGATAAACTGAGGTACATTGAGTGGATTGGATACCCTTTTGAGTCTCTTCCATCACCTTTTTCTGCAAAGCTTCTTGTCGAGATTCACATGCCACATAGCAAAGTAAAACAACTTTGGAAGGGAATCCAGGTAACAAAAAAATGATATGTATGTACACATTTTAAAACTTTTTTGAGCATTTTCCTTTGTGATGCCTGCTTTTGAATTGTTCACAGGAACTAGATAATTTAGAGGGAATTGACCTAAGTGAATGCAAACAGTTTGAAGAGCTTCCAGATTTGTCTAAGGCACCAAGACTTAAATGGGTGAATCTCTCATGTTGTGAAAGTTTGCGGTATCTTCACCCATCTGTTTTATCCTCGGCCACACTTGTTACTTTGATACTGGATGGGTGTACAAAACTCAAGAGTGTCAAAGGTGAAAAGCGTTTAAAATCTCTAGAGAAGATCAGTGTCAATGGCTGCTTAAATCTGGAGGAATTTGCAGTGTCATTAGATTTACTTAAAATATCGAATATGAACAACAGAGAAATCCAAATGTCAGGCACATCAGTAAGACGAAAGCGTTGTCGTTTGGAGGAGTCATTTTGCTTGACATCTCTCAAGAAGATGAAGCTAGTTGATAGTGGACTACTTGTGAAGGATTTGATTAACTACAACCTACCTTCCATCAAATATTTGTACATGCTAAATCTAGATGAATGCAGTATGAGAACGTTGCCCGAAACCATTAAGAATTTTGGATATTTGAGAATTTTGTCCCTGGAGAATTGTAACCAGCTTCAGCATCTGCCAAAGCTTCCATCCAGCATCAATTACTTGGGTGCCATTAACTGCACATCATTGGTGACAGTGTCAAACTTAGTCAATTTAGCAGAAGCGATGTGGGGAAGTACCAGATTCATTACATTCAAGAACAGCTTGAAATTGGATGAACATTCATGCAAACTTCTTATGGAGAGCGTACAGTTAATAATGGTGTCTGCTGCATTTGACAACATGGTGAGAAAATCCCATGACCTCCACGGCTACAGTTATAACAGTGTTGAACTTTGTGTACCAGGAAGTAGGGTCCCACACCAGATCAAATATCGGAGCACTGAGTGCTTCATTACCATTGACCTTCCCAAACTTTCCAACTTGAGGGGCTTCATTTACTCTGTGGTTCTTTCTCCATCTGGTGAAACAAAGAAGCATGCCACTAGGATTATATGTAAACGCCACTTAAGAGAAAATACAAGGGAATCATGGGTATCTAGTGATATTGAGGGATTGAACACAGATCATGTTTATGTATGGTATGATCCATTCCACTGTGATGGCATTCTCAAATATAATGAGCCAAGTGTTTGTTTTGAGTTCTGTGTTACAAATGATAAGGGGGAAGTTGATGGCTCCATGTGTATTAAAGAGTGTGGTGTTGGAGTTATAGGTGTTTCAGAACTGCTTAGTGTTTTAGGAGAGTTGGACTGGGATTCGGATAAGAAGAAGAACTTAGTGAAGAGAGTGGAGTTGATAGCAGGACAAAGGATAACCTTAACATCAATTGAACGATCTGCTGAAGAGGAAAACAATGGCATGAGAAATCAGATAGGGAATCAACAAGGGGACTTGAGTGAACACAGCTCCTCTCATAGTATAGTTGGTATGCAACTCATTACTCTTATATGAAGCTCGGACACGCCTTTTAAATGGTGTGTCCGTGTCGGACACACATATCGGTATATCAGTGAAGTATCCAATTCAAATAATATTTTTTGGGTCTCTAACAATTCTAACACGCTTTCAATACAATTTTAAAAAGTACAAATACAATAGTTTCCTAAAAACTCAAATTTATCGTATAAGTTTTTATTATGATTATAGAAATAAAGAACAAATCATTTTGAACCAGCAAATGAAAACATATTTCTGCCACAAAGAAAAAACACAATCATACTTATTCACATAAATCTTGATTGTCAATTTATATAGTTCATGATGATATAATATATAAATTTGTGTCCCTGTATCCTACATTTTAGAGATTACACTTGTCGAAGTGTCTGTGTCTATGCTACATAGCTTATAACTACTCATAACTATCCATTGTAAATTGTGATGATATAGTGCAATGTTGTATGACTTCATTCATTTTTCTTAAAATTTTCAAAATTATATTCTCACTTGAACTGTCCAAAATTCCATATATGATTTTTCAATACTATTATTACTAGTTACCATGCACTCAACAAACATTTTGTAAATGGTATCATGTCTTCACATGCAGTTCTGTTTAGAACTGTATGAATCTCAGTTATTAATTTATATTTTTACTTGTGACAGATGGAACTGCACCTCATGCAGTTAACTTTTCAATTGCAGGAGATCCATATCCTCTCCATACATCATTGGTGAAGTTATTATTTTGGCAATTTATCATTCTTCTTGACTTCAGCAGGTACAGAATTAGTCTCAAAGATGATTGAGCAAGATTCAGGTGAAGAGGATAATGAGAGGAAAAACCATTATTCTGCTGTAGAAGAGATTATCAATTCTACCCACAAGGAAGTCAAAACTGATTCTGGCACAGATTGTAGGCAGAATACTACAGAGTCTCCGAATGTGGTTAGTCAAGAGTTCTGATATTTCGACAAACTTTGTATAGAAAAAGTAAAATTTCACAAACTTTGTCATTTGTTAATATGATGATTAAGTTGTGCAGGTCGAAAGCAAGGGAAATAGAAGAGCAACAGCTGAACATGATGCTAGTTTACATGACCAGTCACAACAAAACACAGAATATAACGACTCAGAAGACAACTCAAGTATGGAACTTAATCTACATACACTATTACTATACTATCATTCTTAAATAATGCAACAGCCACACGAACTTAATGTTGATGAGTGACATTTTCTAAGGTAATTACACAATCTGAAGTTCCACGAAATTACATCTACTACCTGTTTTTTAATTAATTAATAGAAATGGTATATGATGTTATCTCCTTATATAAAAGTTAAGAGAAATTTATATACAAGGTATTCACTGAATACTTCTAAATGTGCATCTGTCTTTTTGGCTTATTTTCTTGTTCAATTCATTCTTTTTTCCTACATTTTTATTCTGCGCTAAGTCACATAATCTAAGATAGTAGTGATGGTTGAACTAGAATCAGTTAAAGACAACAGAGGGAGTAAAGACTATTTTTCTGGTGTCGAAGAGAGCATTGAATACTGTGCTTGCAGTGCAACCAAGACAACTGCTAAAAGAGGTCCCAAAGAAAAATCAACAAAGTCTACAGAAATTGTAAGTATCTTTATTTTTGCAAATTTTATCACATTATTTGAAAGTGTTAAAAATACAAAACGTAACAGTAACGTTTTCTTTACAAAGAAAAACTTAGGTATATGAAATGTCCAAGATTAACAGCACAAGGTGAATACATGTATAATGATAATTGATATTTGCAATATAAGCAATCTGAGGTGAATTTTTGGCTAACTAAAATGGATCTCAATAAAACTTTCCAAAACAAAATGGCACAGATTGATAACAGAAGCATGTTCTGGTGCAAAGATCAAAAGAAGGTCCATCAAGGCTTGATTTCAATGCAGTTTCACAGATTCCTTATGAAACCAACCTGACGATTTATACATGCATAAAAAATTTCCAGCTCCAACAACTGACCTTGTTTTATCCACAAAGTTCAAATCATTTCTCCTTTTTAAACACTTGTTTATAGTCCCTTCGAAGTGATCTTTATTAACAAGAGGCTGATATCCTTGTGAAGTAATATCTGTTATGCCTTTTTACCTAAACAATTATTTCTATAAATTTTGGGTAATAATAAAGAGTATGTTTAAAGCAATACATTAGAGAGTGCATTATTAGTATTCCCATTGAAGTATTTAACTTTGTGAAACCTGGACTTTCCGATTTCACAGGTAGCCAATGAACATTTCACACCACTTCAAGCCTCTTCCCAAGGGAGCTCTGAGGACTTGCATGATAGGTTAGAAGAATCGAATAAGCAAGTTGTAGAAACTCATGATACAGAGAAATTTGTTACTAAATGCTCATCCTTGGACCTAGAGAATTGCCTCCAACAGTTGGATGAAAATCCATTTGCAATCCTTGACTTGCTTTCTAATGATCTATCTCCTTCACTGAAACAATCAGAAACTTGTGTTCAAAAGGAAGCTCAAGCAAATGATGCTACAACCGTCCTCAATGAGTTCCGAACCTTAGTGTTCTCAACTTCGTTGCTAAAGAAACTTCCAGACCAATCTTATCGGCAACAAATTGAAGAATCACTACACAAGCTTCACACTTATCGTAGAGAAATTACAGAAGAGCAAAATGAGGGTTTAGAAAAATTTATAGAGCTATACAATAAAGCTTCCAAAATTTCTCAAGATAAGATGTTAACCGAGGATGAACAAGCAAAACTGGCATCTGAGAAGAGAGACTTGTATAACAAACTTCAAGATTCTAAACTGAAAGTTCAACAGTTTGACACCAGCATCTCAACTAGTAAGTCTAATATGGAAAACCTCCAAAAGAGACAAAGGGAAATCCAGGAAGCTATGAAGAAATTTGAACAAGAAAATGAAGCCTTAGAAAAGGAGAGGTCAACACTAGAGGTTTTATACTCAGAAAAACAAACCAAGAAGAACGAAACACTTGAATCAGTGAAGTGTATCTCCACTTCTGTTGTTCAAACAACAAAACAATTAGAAGAACTTGAAGAGAAAAGATTGAGTTTGGCTTCAGCTTACGAAGACCTCAAAGAGCCATATCGAAGAATGAACACAAACCCCCCATTCTAGTCTTCTTTCCTGAGGTTTTCTTTTGATGTAATTTTTATTTGAATCATTCCATAGATAAGTTCCTGAGTGTAAATAAGTTTGGTGTGTTCAAGATGATGGAGAATTTACAAAAGTGGTGCAGATTTCTTTCTAAATTATCGAAATGGGCAGACTTTAAATATTTTCGGCCATGATCACAACTTTGTTTTGTTCATGAACCTTAAGCATATGTTCTATATGAGAGACATGACTTTCTTGTGTTTTCTTTTCCCAAAAGTTATGGATGGGTTGCAGGACTTTTCTGTGATGTTTTTTCTTTGTTTTTCGTTTAAATGAGGAAATGTTGAAAGCATATTTGTTCTGAATTTGGATATAATTGTTTTGTGCTTAGGTTATAATAAAAATTATTTAATAAGTTATGTAAAGATTGATATTTGTTATGGTATACGTCCTACATGACTTAAATGTCTTAAAGTCAAGCCTAAATAATTTAAATGTATCTTCCTTTCTTTATCCTCGAATACCCTTTTTAAGATAAAATCGTGACGAAACTCCAAACTCCAAATCAGACAATATTTTGAATGTGGTGATTGATCCTAAAAGTAATGTTATTTCAATTAACTTGAAGTTGGAACATTGATGTGGTATGTGAGGATACAAAAATAGTTCTAAAGATGAATCATCATTCCCTTAGTCTTCAACAGGGAAATGTAGAAATGATTCAAAATACAAACCTTTGTTCCCCTTAGATCTCAACTAAGGGATTTGTTACGGTATGCTCAATAGTACACATTGCTTAGGAGTCAAACAAATCCTAAGGTGTTTTTAAAGAACAAAACCATAATGAAACTCTGAGTTCGAAAGAGGACAATACTTTAAATGCAATGACAACGATGATATCCCAAAAGAATTCAAAGTGGACAATACCTCAATGTGATATTGATCATAAAGATACTATCTCAATGGATTGCTCTAGTATGTTCAATAACATTAGTTAAGAGTAAAGTCAATAACAATTTAAATATATTTTCCAATCTTAATTATTTGAGACATCTTTTAAAAATAAAAATTTATCATCAAACTAATCCACACTATATATTCCTTACATGTCTTCTTATCTGTCTATGGTATATTGGATTCTCATGTGAGTAGGGTTCGAATTGAGAGGACTAAGTATCTTTGTTAATTATATATCACACAACATGGAGTGGATCTAAATTAGCATTAAAAAATAATTAATGTTTTATTTCTATAATTGTTTCTTACACATCTTTCGCGAAATGATTATTGTTTTTAAAATTTACACTTTTCAAATATATTAAAAAGCTTTCAAATTGTACTACGCATTCTCAGAAAAATTGTACAATATATTCTATATTGTATGATTTTAAAATATTAATTCGAGAATATCATAATAGAATTAATGATTATAACGAAAGTAAATTTTTGTTAGGATAGAAATCATAACTTGCGTGTTTATTCACGGTCTTTCATACATGCACATTCATAAAATCACCAATCTACACACGTGTGACTAAAATATACATTCAAAATAACTTTTGAATAAACTTTCAAGTTTTATGAATACTAATAAGTTATTGATGTAATATTTTTAAGGCATATCAACAAACTCATTTAAAAATAATATATATATATATATATATATATATATATATATATATATATATATATAAACCATAAGGGTAATTCTACTAATCTCTTCTTTAATGATTGCCCCGTGTGTGCAAAATTAAGTTTTTCAGAACATAAAGTCAACGTTTTCAGAAAACTGGCATTAAACCTTTTAAAAAAGTTTTGATTTTTATACTAGTAGAAATTGGTCTTGATACCCCTCATAGATTTTTTAGAGGATTCATCCAAAAGATTCATCCAAAGTCAAAAGCGATCAAAATGAGAGAACCCCAAGAACATAATCCTTGAAAAGCTTCATGGTCCATTTGGTTTCATACGATGTTGTGATGTTGGTTGGTTCCTTCCTTTCCTTGAATGGACAGTGGAGAATATGGAAAGTTCGGAGATGTGTTCCCCCTTTGGCGAAAAGTACGATGTTTTTGTGAGTTTCAGAGGAGCAGACACACGAACAAACTTCACAAACCATCTTCTGAATGCTCTGACTCAGAAATCAATCAGCGTATTCATAGATTACGAACTCACCAAAGGAGACTACATTTGGCCAGTCCTTGCCAGAGCAATCGAGGGGTCTCGTGTGTCAATTGTTGTCATATCCGAAAACTATGCCTCCTCCAGCTGGTGCTTGAAAGAGCTGGAACACATACTCCAATTCAGAAGAACTCGGGGTATGGTTGTTATACCCGTCTTCTATGAAGTAGATCCCTCACACGTAAGGAAGCTGAGTGGGAGTTTTGATAAGTCTTTCGCAAAGCATGAGCTAGACACCGGATCATGTTCATGGGACCCAGAAGCCCACAGGAAGGATGTTTCTAGGTGGAAAGCTGCTCTCAAACAAGCAGCCAATATTTCTGGATGGGACTCCAGATCATACAGGTTCTTCCTTGTTCATACTATTCTTTCATTGAAATATGATGAGACTGTTAAATTTAGGACTTTTGTCTTTTAGAACATCTTCTATAGAAGTTTTTGAGAACATTTTGATATAGATAAGTACATGAGTTCCTTTAATTGAAAAGAATTCCTTATATGTAAAAGTTAGTTTATCCTTATCTCCATCCTCATACCTAACTCTCCCATCCTCTTGAGAATGGGTACACCAGTACTTAGGCACGTATTCACTTATTTACTATTCCAAATATTAATTCTCAAATGAAAATATCAAATAACAATTATGTGAAAAGTTAAATAATTACGAAACTAACAATAAAAAAATTTTAGAGTCATTTAATAAATTAGAGATGTTTTAGTAATTTAATTATGAGACGTGTATTGAGATTGAGATGGAAATGGGGTGGGGGATGAGGCGAATATGTACATACCCATTCTCATCCCCATATCTAATTTAAAAAATTGGGTATTGTCCATACCCACATTAGTACAAAGTCAATGTGGAGATTTTTATTAAAATCGGGATGAGTTCAGACAATACTTGCACGGACAAGTTTATTTGCTATCTCTACTTATAAGTGTTAAGAATCCAAGTATGAGTTCAGAGTTCCACATTGAATAGAAATCAAAATGTCGAGTGACATATAAAGAAAAGAATCCGCAAGCACATAGTCTTAAGGTTTTGGATTAAAGATAGTTTATTGTTATCTTAAGAATAAAAATATTTAGTTATACTAATTAAATTATTTTTTTTATAAATAATTGAAGGGTAAATTAAAAATTATAAAAACTTAAGTATTAGAGAACATCATCTTTAGGGGAAAAACATGCAAGAGAGAGCCTTAAAATTGATGTTGGATTGGGAAACAAAATAAGACCCGGATAAAATCCTTGGAGATATTCTTCACCTACCAATTGGTGAAGTTAGCATGACGATTTAGAGGTTTGGCTTAGAGGTACGGTAAGATAGGAAAACATTGGTGGTTGAACAAAGTAGAGATTATTTCAGATAATTATCCTTGCTTTTATCAAGTAAATTCATAATAGTATTATTTCCCTATGTGTGGTTGGTTTGTTTCATTATTATGACAGAAATGAAGCAACGTTCATCCAGAATCTTGTCAATGATGTATTGCAAAAGCTACAGCAGAGATATCCTACAGATCTAAAAGGCTTAGTCAGCATGAAAAATACTTGTGGAAAGGTGGACTTGTTAGTGCAAAAATATCGAGTCATTGGAATTTGGGGTATGGGGATTGGTAAGTCAACCATTGCTAAAGCCTTGTTTGCCAAATACTTTCCCTCTTTTGATCATGTCTGCTTCGTGGCCAATGCAAAAGAATTTTCGCTCGATAAGCTTTTCTCTAACCTATTCAGAGAGGAAGTTTCCGCATCAAATGTGGTAGGATCAACATTTGATATGAGGAGACTCAGAAGGAAAAAGATTTTGATTGTACTTGATGATATGGATCGCTTAGACGTATTGGAATATTTATGTAGAGAGTATGAGGACCTAGATCCCGCTAGTAAACTCATCATAACAACACGAGATAAGCAATTGCTCGAGGGAAGAGTTGATCAGATCTATGAGGTCAAGAAATGGAAAACCAGACCATCTTTAAAGCTTTTTTGCTTTGAAGCCTTCAAGCAAAAACATCCAAAAAAGGGTTATGAGATTCTCTCAGAAAGTGCAGTTGAATATGCCGGTGGTGTTCCACTAGCTCTTAAAGTTTTGGGTTCATATCTTCGTTCAAAAGGTATCAATTTTTGGGAAAGTACTATAAGAAAACTCAGCTTGTATCCTAACGAGAGAATTCAGAAAGTATTAGAAGTGAGCTACACTGGATTACATGATCTAGAAAAGAATATATTTCTAGACATTGTATTCTTTTTCAAAGAAAAACAGAAAGATCATGTCATTAGGATACTAGATGCCTGTGGTTTTGAAGCAACTAGTGGGATAGAAGTTCTCGCAGATAAAGCTTTGTTAACAATTTCAAATAGAAAGATAATACGTATGCATGACTTGCTGCAACAAATGGGTTTGGAGATTGTACGTCAAGAGAGTAGTGGGGATCCTGGTAGACGTAGTCGATTGAAGGATAATGAAGCTAGGGAAGTGATTGAAGAAAACAAGGTAAAAGAGAAGGAACACTGACCTTTAATATGACATTTTCTTGTAGAAACTGTTGCAAATTTGATGTCATCTATTTCGTGTTTTCTTTTTTGTGTGTTTTACCAGGGAACTGATGCTATTCAGGGCATAGCATTAGATTTGTCTCAAATTAAAGGTTTAATTTTGCATGCTGACACATTCACAAAGATGAAAACCTTGAGATTTCTGAAATTCTACAACACATTGGGTCAGAGTGCTAGAGATACATACCTTGACCTTCCTGGAACTCTTGAGCCATTTTCTGATAAACTGAGGTACATTGAGTGGATTGGTTACCCGTTTGAGTCTCTTCCATCACCTTTTTGCGCTAAGGTTCTTGTTGAGATTCACATGCCACACAGCAAAGTAAAACAGCTTTGGCAGGGGATCCAGGTAATTAAAGGATAGATATGTATGTAAACGTGTTTACATTTTCTTTTGAGTAGTTTCCATTGTGATGGCTCCTTTTGTATTATTTATAGGAGCTCAATTATTTAGAAGGAATTGACCTAAGACAATGCAAGCAGTTTGAGGAGCTTCCAGATTTGTCTAAGGCACCAAGACTTAAATGGGTGAATCTCTCCTATTGTGAAAGTTTGCAGCATCTTCATCCATCTGTTTTATCCTCAGGCACACTTGTTACTTTGATACTGGATAAGTGTACAAACCTCAAGAGTGTTAAAAGTGAGAAACATTTAAAATCTCTAGAGAAGATCAGTGTTAATGGCTGCTTAAATCTGGTGGAATTTGCAGTTTCATCAGATTTAATTGAAAATTTGGATTTAAGCTATACAGGAATCCAAACATTGGACACATCAGGGCGTATGCATAAACTTAAGTGGCTCAATCTGGAGGGCTTAAACCTCAAGCATATTTTAGGAGAGTTATCTTGTTTGACATCTCTCAAGGTGCTGAAGATTTCGGGTAATGAACTGGTAATAGACAAACAACAAATACATGTCCTGTTTAATGGATTAAGGTACCTGCAAATACTATATTTGAAGGATTGTATTAAGTTGTTTGAACTCCCTGACAACATCAGTCTCTTGACACAATTACAGGAATTACGGTTAGACAGAAGCGATTTGAAAAGGTTGCCTGAAAACATTAAGAATCTTAAAATGTTGGAAATTCTGTCCCTCGAGGATTGCAAGGAGCTTCTTTGCCTACCAAAGTTTCCATCCCTCATCAAACACTTACGTGCCATTAACTGTACATCATTGGTGTCAGTGACAAACTTGAAGACATTGGCAACAGAGATGTTGGGAATGACTAAACGCATTACATTCAAGAATAGTGGGAAATTGGATGGACATTCACTCAGAATTATTATGAACAGCCTCCATTTAACAATGATGAGTGCTGCATATCACAATGTGTTAGTAAGATCATATGGGACATACAAAATTTGCAACTATACGAGTGTTGAGCTTTGTTTACCCGGAGGGACTGTCCCTGAGCATATCCATTATCGATCCACTAAGTCCTCCATTACCATTGCACTTCCTTCGCGTTCTGAATTACTGGGCTTCATTTACTCAGTGGTTCTTTCTCCAATTGGTGGAATGAAGACTGACGGTGCTAAGATATTTTGTAAATGCCACTTGCCAGAAGAAGGTATAAAGGCAACATGGCTATATGGTGATATCAGGGGATTGAAGTCGGATCATCTTTATGTATGGTATGATCCATTACATTGTGACAACATTCTCAGATATTATGAACTATCAAAGGTTTGTTTTGAGTTCTGTGTTGCAAATGATAAGGGGGAAGTTGACGGTTCCATCTGTATTAAAGAGTGTGGGGTAGGCATTATAAATGTTTTAGAAGTGCATAGTGTTTTACAAGAGTTGGACTTTGATTCGGATAAGAAAAAGAAGTTGGTGGAGGGAGTGGAGTTGGAATCAAAGCTTGGGAATCAACAACGGGTTTGGAGTGAATCAAGCTCTTCTGATACCTCTGGTATGGAACTCATCACTCCCTTTCATTGATATCTTATAATCTTCTATTAGAATAAACCTTGAATAACTGCTCATAACTTTCTGCTTTAAATTGTCATGATCATTAAAAATTAGGTTGAGATGATCCAAAATATATCTAGAACTCATGGTTCAGATAATCCAGAATTAGGTTGATTTCTGCATTTTTCTTTTTCTTCATTTTTTATTACATTATATATTATGTCTCATTATCTTTTTCTTCCTTTTCCTTCTATTTCTGTCTCTCTTTTTTCCGCTTGAGACAAATTACTGTCGTAAAATAATCTGTATCTTTACTAGTGTTGCTTTTGCTTTGGGTGACCTGTTTATAGGAAAGAAAGGGATAAGTTTAGGTTTCAACCAATTATTAGGGTTGTTAAAAAGTATATAAACTGAAATCAATTGATACCAAACTAAATTGAATGATATATAATAAAACTGAATTGTTTAAAAAGACACTGAACTAAATTGTTATATTAGTGTAGTTTTTAAAATGTGGATGGTAGCAGTAGAGGTTGTGGTGGGGATTCAGACATGTTAGGGGATGTAAGTCGAAGTTGTAAACTCCAACCAATCTAAGTGCGAGATGGACCCTGGCAAGTAGGAAGTTGGTTTCTGATAAAAGTGAGCTTAAAATGAGCAAACAGGGGGAAGCCAAAGTCCAAAAAGGAGCGAATGGAAGATGCTGCATTGAAGTGATTAATTCTGTGACAAG
>Ga0123342_1005078_pt1 | contig 19450 bp, 22 predicted proteins | sample Turbeawhitnodule_FD_89960 | JGI IMG/M metagenome (GOLD analysis project Ga0123342, IMG submission 89960) | Root nodule microbial communities of legume samples collected from Mexico - Turtle bean Mexico white nodule | ecosystem: Host-associated > Plants > Roots > Nodule | place: Mexico: Nepantla... | reverse complement strand
TGTACTGTGATTAGGTGTAATCCTTTCTAAACCTACTGTATTTCTGGTGTTGTGTTGCCAAAGAGTATTGTGTGTTCTTGAGGTGTTCAAGATCAATACTCTTGGTGTGGTTTGCCAAAGGTAATGTGTTTCTTGAAGGGTTGAAGGTCACTACTTTGGTGGTTTGTGTTTGGTAATCTGGTTTGATTGGTTAGTGGATTACTAGTGGTATTTTGGGGAATGGATGTAGCTCTTGGTTTAAGAGCGAACCAGTATAAGTTGTTTGTGTGATTCTCTCTTACTCTGAACTTCTTTTAGTTATGTTTTATAGTTTATCTGATATAAACAACAGATTGTTTCGAAAAAACAACCGATTGGTTTTTTGTGTATTGCTGCTTAACTGCTTGAGTTCTTGGCTAACTTGATTCCTGTTCTGGATTTATACAAAGAATTTCATTGAACCTGAAAAAGTTTTCAAAAACCCCCTTTAAACAATTCACCCCCCTTTTGTTTAAGGCCATATATTCTAACAATAAACTTTCATGGGTACTACATCGTATAAAATGTTATCATTATAATTCCCACAAAAAGATTTACTTTTACCTATTTATTTACATTTAAGTCCCTTTTCATTTAACCATTTTAACTTATAGGGCTTAGGGTGGTAGGTTAAGTTTTTCAACCAACCCAAATGCTACAACAGTTGTAGCAAGAGCCACTGTCAACAATGAGAGAACAAATATTTTCTAAAACTTTGCATCTTGTATGAAAGATGTTCTCTCTTTGTGACTTGTGTTTCACAATAAGTTGATTATTGGTGGTTCTTATAGTCATCAATAATTCTCCCTCACAAGGATATGTACCCTCAGTCTTCTTTTTATCAGACACTACACCATCACTAGTTTATTTTTCTTGGCTACTATATTCATCTTTTCCCCTTAAGATCATAGTTCATCTATTGGGAAATTGAGATGTTATATGTCCTCTACCAAGACATTTAATGCGTTGAATTTCCCTAGTGCGTTTGTGTGGGTTTGCACATTTTTTTTTTCTATCTAGGCCTTTGGGAGTTTCTAGTTTGGGTTTTTCTATAGGATAACTCTCCTCCCTTTTATAATCTCTTTTATACACCTTCTTGGGATAAGAATTAGAGTAAGAACTTTCTTTATTTCTTGATCCTTTTCTTAAATTTTGTTGTTCAACTTTGATACAAAGTTGGACCAAGTCATTAAGATCTCTGTAGGGTAGAAGTTTTAAGGGTAGACCACTTAAAAACCTAGATATGGTGGTGGTTTCTTCCTCTCTAATGGATTCTCTCATCATGTATAGCTCTATTTTCTTCCTATATTTTCTACACTCATATTCTTTTGTTGAAGACTTTGGAGCTTGTTCATTAACTCGTTATTTTAGTAAAAACGAATATGGTGACGTCTCAAGGCTCCCCTAAGGTGATTCCAATATGTAAAGGGAGGTTCCTTATGGAGGTTTCTATCTCCTTCTAGGGTTGTCCACCAATTCATTGCACTGTTTTGAAAGCTTAAGGTTGTCAGAGGTACTTTTCTTTCCTCACTAACATGGTGACTGGAAAATTGTTCTACTTTTATTTCCCACTAGAAATTAGGTAAATCAATTTTTGGTTTCTGTTCTAGGGCTTTCTCTTCTAATTCTTCTAGGTGTAGGTAGATAATAGTCATGAATTCTAAGACTCCCTTCTTTAGAGTGAGAATCACTAGACCTAGAACTAGAGGATTGGAATTTTCAATTTTTCAATAAAATTTTCTCTTTCTCTAATCAATCTTAACTCCTCATCTAGATTTGCAAGATGAGAATCTATTTTTTTTTTCTCTTCAATAATTTGATTCTCATGTTGTGATTGCCTTAGCTGAAGTGACTGAAGATCTTGAGTCGTTTGTTTTAAAAGTTTGTAGAACTCAAGTCACTTAACTAAGGTGAGTAGTATGTTTAGACATCATAAGAGCTTGAGTTAAAATAAAATCCTAAGGAGAAAAGATAAGCTCCGTGCACTAGGTAGTTTCTCGGGAAAGGGAGGTGAACTACTGAGGATCACTTAAGTACCAAGCCTTTTCTAGCCACATACTATCCCAATACACTTCACAAAGTTCTCTTTAAGCAAATTATTAGAAACACAATCAAGATGTAAACACTAATAAAGCAAGAAATTGAAAGCAATAAAAGAAAGTGTTCCTGCCAGTTGACTCGATTGCCTTCGTACGTCTATGTGGCCCTGTGTGATGGGACGTGAACAGTGTACCGAAGTGACGCTTCTTTGTGCCCATTTTAATCTGCGAACACGTGTCTTGATCAACGGCTAGGACTTAACGCCGCTTGCGATTCTTTGTTTACGTTGAGCATTCAAAAACACGCGCTTCGATCACTGTTCTATCACTTTCAATAACTCCTTTACACGTTTCATCTTCTTCTTCGAACGCTCTCACTTTCTTTCTGCAAAAACCAGAACTTTCAACTCCCTTCGATTAAAAGGTATGACCTTTATGCATTATGGCCCTTGTCTTTCAATTCCACTGCTTGATAACTGCCTGGAACTGTTTAAATTTTTGAATTTAGGTTTTCTTTTGTTTTTTCACTGTTCCTTTATTTTCTGGGTTTCTTCGAGTGTGAGGTCTTTCTGGTTTTACTAAGTTACGACGTCGCCTTCTTCTAAACCTTCATTTTCTTCCTTTCTTTTCTAGCTTTTTTAGCTTTCTTCGAGATGGCTCGAACAAAAACCACATTCGATCCTCCTCCCAACGCTCCCTCCTACGCTCCTCCCGACGCTCCCCCAGCATCGGCTACAAAGCCTAGTACCCTTGGGCCTCTGCCGAGCTTCTTCCTGAGACTTCCTCACTTACCTCTGGTGGGGATGTGATCAAGCATAGGGAGGACGAGGCTTCTTGTATAAGTTGCGTGTTCGGGAGGGAATGCGATGCCTACGTCTCCATTAGGCCATGCGCGAAGGGTGAACCCGTGTGTGCCGATGATCGCACCAACTATGGGGAACCCTTCTTCTTCCTTTACGTCATTGTACTCAAGCGGATCAAACTCCGCTTGCCGTTCTCGCCCTTCGAGCGGGCGCTTCTAACGGAGGTCAATGTGGGCCTTCTCTTGAGCTGGGCTTCATGAGGGCCTTCTCTATTCTATGCAACCACTTCAGACATCCTCCTTCTGTGGACGTCTTCCTCCATTTCTTCGAGGCCAAACGTCTCGGGAATAAGCTTTGGGTATGCTAAAACGAGGTGCGGGGAGGGTCCTCCTCACTCTGTTCCAACAGTCATACAAGGGCTTCAAAGGGAAGTTCTTCAAGGTCTGCTGCACCGACTATGACCCTACTCTCCTGGACGGATTCCCCATTTACTGGGTGGAGAAGTTGAAGTTCAGGAAACCCAAAAGCCTCAAGGAGCTGGCTCCCCCCGATCGTGAATTATGCCAAGTCCTTGCGAGCTTGGGAGCAATGTTCAGCACGAGTATAGTCCCTCGGACCTCAAGGGTTATATTGGTTTGTCTTCATTCTCCCTTCACATTGCTTTACACTTGCTTGCTTTAACTTACGCATTATATGTTTTGTACTGTCGCTCTTATGTTTCTGGTTTGGCTGCACCTTGCATAGGATCGCCTTCTTATGTTTATCTTGTGCAAGTATGGTGCTCAACAAAGAGAAGAGGGCTAGGCTGGCTGATGCCCTTGCCCGCCGCCACGGGGCGCTGAGTGGTGCTAGTGCCTCAGCCCCTTCTGCCCCTATTGTTGTGGTCCTACTCGCCACCGCCCAAGCCTCGCCCATGCTGACCCCCCTTGAGAAGAACAAGGGCATAATGTCGATCGACTCAGACGATGACGAGGACACCGGGGAGGGGATCGTCTTTAAAAGGCGAAGGGTGGCTGCTGCGACGACCACTCACTCTGCCACCAGCAGCCGTCCCGCCTCCTTCAAGGATCAACCTCCCAGTGCCCCCTCCCCCCGCGGACTTCTCGCGCTCGAGGGTGGCGGGGAGAGCGCCCTTAGGGATGACCAAACCCCACTTGCCCCCGAGCTGCCCGATGTCCTTCAGCACGCCCTCAAAAGCTTCCAAAGAGGGGCAACGGAGGACTTGGACAAGGATGTGATAAGGGAGCGCATGGGCCTCAGTCTAGGCGAATTCCTTGTGCAATCAAACGCCCTCACGAGCAAGACTGAGGTGAGGACTAAGGAGCAACTGACTCTGTTGGAGGCAAAGGCAAAGGAAGACCTGGCCCTGGCGGAGGAGAAGAAGAAGGACGAGCTAGCCCAACAGGCTCGGGTCTTCGCTACTCGTGAAATAACTTTGTTGCAGGAGCTAAGCAGTCTCCGCCAGTCTGAGAAGGACTTCAAGAAGCGGCTCTTCGACAAGGGTCAAGAGTATACTGATCTTGAGTCGAGGGTCTTACATCTACGCACCAGGGTGGTGGAACTGGAAGAGGAGGCAGAAGCAACCAAGGCCAAGATGGCCAAACTTGAAGAGAGAGCCACCAATCAAAAGGTGCAACTTGGTCGGGTGGAGGGTGAACTCACCCAACAAGCTGAAGCCTTTAAGAAAACTGAGGCAGAGCTCATCGAAGACGCTACCGACACCTACGCGACAGGGTTCGAGGATGCCCTTGCTCAGGTTGCCTGCGTGCACCCTGAGATGGACACCTCACCCTTCGCGACGTTGGACCGGGTCGTAGATGGGCAAGTTGTGCCTAGGGCCCTTCCTGCTTAACTTGTATCGCTGATGAACGATATCTTTATATTTATAAATTCTTTGTTGCCTTCAACTGCTTTGACCCATTAACTGCTTGAACTGTTTTCTCGATCTTGAGATGTTGAATGCTATGTTTTATCTCGCTTTAACTGGCATTCTTCGTCTTATCTCGCTTTAACTTGCATTCTTCGTCTTTGATCATTAACTGTCGTGCCTTGCACTAACAATCTGCTAACAACGCTCCTGACGATCATTCATACTCTAGGTAGGACGCCTACCCACCCCCGCCCTACCTTGCTCTCATTAGGCAGCGGAGATGTGCATACGAACCTGTAACTGAACTCACCCCCACACACAAAGGAGAGGGAACTCCTGATAGTCGCTCTTCGAACCTTCTTCACAAGGCATGGAAGAGAGAGACCTCCTAACTGACTTCGCTCCTATCTTACTGAGTAAGGAGATGCTTTACTGATGTCGTTGGCGTGCCGTGTTGTCCTCGCGCTGGCATTTTCGCTCAAGAGGGAGGCGCACTCCGCGCTATCCCGCTTCGAGTTTCCTAGTCCAAGGAGAAATTCGTGCCTGCCGCTATCTATCCGCCATGGTTTTGGGGAGAATTCACCTTCTGGACTACATTGTCTCCATTACGGCGCTCTAACTCGAGAGAGGGGGGTGTTCTCTACGAACCATCCTGCCCAGTCTCGAGACTTCTAGCCCGAGGAGAAACTCATAACTGGCTTCATACTTGTTGTATAAAGTCAAGGGAGGATTTGACTGGTAAACCTTACTTCTTTCCCTAGAAGTTCTCACTCAAAGGGGGAGGGAGGCGTTCTCTACGAACCATCCTGCCCACCCTTGAGACTTCTAACCCATGTGGAAGGTTCTGAACTGACCTCGCTCTTGCTTAAAGTCAAGGGAGGATTTAACTTTGAACAACGCTGTTCAGCCTTGGCGTTCTCACTCGAGGGGGAGGTGTTCTCTGCAAACCTACCTTTCCCACTCTTGAGACCTCTAACCCAAGGGAACAACTTATAACTGACCTCATCTTCGCTCAAAGGCGAAAGAGGCTTTCACTGGTGAACCATACTTGTTCATTCTAGCGTTCTCACTCGAGGGGGAGGTGTTCTCTGCGAACCTACCTTTCCCGCTCTCGAGACTTCTAAAGCAAGTGAACGGTTCGTAACTGCATTGTACAAGAAATTCGAGATTATACTTCAATCGAAATTTATTGGGTGACCTCATTAAAAAAACCCTTGGAAGGGAAAAAGAGCGTCGCCTAATAACTATGTACAATGCTAAAGTTCAACTGAAATGAAACTTGAGATTGGTCGCATTCCATGTACGAGGAATCGCGCCTCCCTCCAACATCTCAAGCCTGTATGCCCCATTCCCAAGGGCCTCTGTCACTCTGAAAGGACCAGTCCACGTGGGGGACAACTTGTTCTCTAGCTGGTATGGGTGGGCCTTCTGCATCACAAGGTCGACGACCTGGAATTAGCAGAGGGCTTCAGCTTGGAGTTATGCTTATACTCCACCCTTCTCTTCAATGCTTCATCTTTAATTCTTGCTTCCTCCCTGACTTCATCCAGTAGGTCCAGGTTCACCCTTCTCTCTTTGTTGGACTCTTCGACGACGAAGTTCTGGAAGCGTGGCGAGCTCTCTTGGATCTCCACGAGAATCATCGCGCCCGACCCATACACCAAGGTGAATGGTGTCTCTCTGGTGGTGGAGTGAGGAGTGGTGTGGTAAGCCCACACAATTCTAGGAACCTCCTCTGCCCAGGTTCCTTTGGCCTTCTCGAGCCTTCTCTTCAGACCTCTGAGCAAGACTCGGTTGGCTGACTCGACCTGCCCAGTCGAGGGTCTGGGGTGCTCGATTGATGCGAACACCTGCTTTATTCCCACTTTTGTGCATAGCTTGCTCAGTTGTTGGCTTGCAAACTATGTGCCATTGTCAAACACCAAACACTTTGGTACCCCGAAACGGCACACTATGTTCTTCCACACGAAGTGCTAGATCTTGTGGGTTGTGATCTGCGCCACGGGCTCAGCCTCTATCCACTTCGTGAAGTACTCTATAGCGACCATGAGGTACTTCATTTGTCGTATCGCCAAGGGAAAGGGTCACAGGATATCGATTCCCCAAGTATGGAATGGTCAGGGGCTGTAAATCAACATAAGCTCTTCTGGTGGCGCCTTGTGCTAGTCAGCATGTTGCTGGCACTGCTTGCACTGTTGTGTGTACCTCGTGCAGTCTTCCCTTACAGTTGGCCAATAATATCCGGCATGAATGGCCTTTGATGCTAGAGATCGACCACCGATGTGACTCCCACATATCCCTTCGTAGAGCTCTGCCATTATACATGCGCATTGGTCTTCACTTACACATACCAAGATTGGGTGGTGAACCCGTGTCTGAACAACTCTCCGTCGATGAGAGTGTACTTGGTAAAAAATTTCTTTATTTTTTTGGCCGTTGTGGACTCTAACATAAGTATTCCATCAGCCAGGTAGTTCTTTTAGGGCGTCATCCAGGTTTCTCCTCCTTTGACCAGGCAGACCTGCAATAATTCCTCCCCAAGGACTGGATATGTGTTTACCCTGGGTGTTTTCAGTGTCTCCTGAGTCAGTGACCGATGACTCATCGCCCCTCCTCTCGTCGTGCTGACCTAGTGGACCCCTACCAAGTTATCTGCGGTGAAAGTTCGAGGTGTCTTTAGGGTTTCCTCTATGACCGTCCTTTGTCTGCCACCCTTGCCTGAACTGGCGAGCTTAGCTAGCAAGTCAGTTCGGGCATTCTGCTGTCTGGACGTACCCTAGGTATGCGGCCATCTGAGGATCCTTGGCCTGGTATTCTCCTGTCACTTGACCTGTGACTATAGGGAGTCACTCTTCGCCAACAAACTTTGCGCACCCATATCCTTTGCTAATAGAATGCCAGCGATCAGGGTCGTACTCCGCCTGATTGTCGCTGGCCTTGAAGGCGAACCGTAGGGCCTGCTCGATCAATAGCCTGTTTGGTCCCTCCAAGATGACACCCGCTCCGCTACCTTGTTGGTCAGAGGACCCATCTACAGAGAGCACCCACCGAAAGTTGGCTTCCTCTTGGTGTGCATCTGCTGAGGAGAGCTCTACCACAAAATCGGGGCTCGTACTGGACATCGAACTCTAATAGTTCCACTTCCCATCGTACCATCCTTCCCGCCACGTTCTTCTTCTCTGGCAGACAGGCCTGACCAGGGGGTCCATTGTGAGGCGATGGCATAGGAAGTCTGGGTCTATGCCAGGCTTGTCCGAGGCGGACCATGCGAAGGCATCCATGTGCCACGCTATGACCTCGACAATCTGGGCTGTGCTGCTTGGCCCAAAGACTTGCCAAGCTTTAAAGTTCTGCCACTGATCTCCCTCTCCAGGACGTTGCCAGCCGGTTCGGGTCGCCTCTCCCAGGCGGTCTCTGCGCGATCGACCACTTCTTCACTTGGTGCTCGGGTGGTGACCATGAACACCCCTCTCTTTGTCTTGAGGCTATTCTCGTAGCATCTTTTAGCCTCCTTCTAGTCTGACTTGATGGTGATCACTATTCCTCTCAAGTCAGGCCACTTCATCTTCATATGCCTCGTTGATGCCACCGCCCTCAACCTGTTCAGTGTGGGTCTACCCAACAATATGTTATAAGCTGAGGGGGCATTAACCACCAGGTATCTGGTGTTGTCTATGCGGGACGCGACACCATATGTGAAGGTCGTCCTCAGCTCTAGGTGCCCATGCACCTCCACCTGGTCTTCCGCAAAGCCGTACAAACAGCCAGTATAAGGCCTCAGTTGATCAGGGGACAGTTGTAGCTTGTTGAAGGTCGTCCAGAACATCACGTCTGCCTAGCTTCCCTGGTGACGGTGTACCTTTCTCCCTGCGGTCACTACTGAGATCACCATTGGGTCATTATCGTGGGGGACGACATCTCGGAGGTCGGCCTTGGTGAAGACAAGGTCGACGTCAAGGGCTTGATCTGCCTTTTGCGCCTCTACTGACATCACTGCTCGTGCATACTTCCTCCGCTGAGAAGCGGTGCACCCTCCACATGAGAAACCCCCCGAAATAGTGTGAATCTCGCCTTAGACGGGCATCTCGTGCCCCTGATCTTCTCCTGCCACTGTCAAGTTCTGCGCTCCCTGTGACTCCACCAAGTAGTCCTTCAGGAACCCATTCTTCACCAGCTCGTCTAACTGGTGTCCCAATGCCAAACAGTTATGTATGGGGTGGTCAAACGCTTGGTGGAACTCGCACCAGGCGCTCTTGTTAGGTCCCAACTTCTTGTCAGTTTTTGCGGGTATCTTCAATCTCTTCGCTATGTTGGGGACGACGATCAAGTCCTTCAATTCTATTACGAAGTTGTGCCTTGGTGGCACGTTCTCCCTTGTGCGCCCCCTAGTCTAGGGCTTCCTGGGCTTGTAGGGCTGCTGCTTCGCGGGGGCCCTCTTCTCTGTCGTTGCCTCATGCACCCTCATGGACTGAGGTTGACCTGGTGCTCGCGGGTGCGAGGGAACAATGCATGTGCATTTCTCGTTGACTTCTCCCTCCGCGACAATATGAGCCATTGCTCGACGCCTAATCTCGCTGAAAGTCCTGGGGCGGTTCCTGATGAGCGATTCACTGAAGGGTTCCGGCACAATCCCCTTCCTGAACGTGTGTACCATTATGGTCTCGTCCTTGGTGTTCAATCTCACCACCTGTGGCCCAAAATGATTGAGGAACTCCTTCAAGGACTCTCCCTGATACTGTCTTACGTCGAAAAGATCGTAAGAAATTGGCGGGGAAGCCCGATTGGCTACATACTTTTCTCTAAACAGCTGAGAAAGTTACGGGAACGACATCACGTGGCCATCAGGAAGGCTAATGAACCAATCCAGTGTTGTGCCCGCCAGCGTGCTCATGAATAGCTTGCAACACACCGCGTCAGAGCCCCCAACCAACATCATCTGCGTGTGCAAGGCCGTGAGATGAGCCTCTGGGTCCTCTACACCTGTGAAGGTGGCTTTGGGCCCTACAAACGTGGCTGGTATCACGGCGTCCATGATCGCTTGCGAGAATTGCATTGGGAAATCCCTACGTGGTGTGGCAGGTTTTTGCTCTTCTACCTCACGTTCTCCTGCCTGATTTCGCAAATCCCTGCGCAATTCCTCATTGGTTTTGCGCAATTCTTCAATTATTGCTTGCGACGCAGTCAGATCAACCTGGATGCGTTCTTGATCCGCTCTTGATGCCGCCACCGTTTCATGGAGGGCCAGCATCGTTTCCATGATCTGTTGCAGGGTGAGGCTCTCGCCTCCATTTGGTGCAATAGATCCTTGCCTCGTGTTTCTCATCTTGATGTATATTTTTTCTATTCTTGTGAATGGGACAATGTTTTAAATCGTGCCCAACGATGGGCGTCAAATGTTCCTACCGGTTGACTTAATTGCCTTCGTACGTCTACGACGATCACACACCCAATTCTCTCTGCGTTCATTCGTTCTTTCCTGTGATCAAACACCTGAAATTGCAAAGACAAAGGGTGCCCTAGAGGTTGTTTGCACTCCAACGCTCAAGTCAGTATTGGGGCTAGGAAACACCAAAAAACTTACCTGTAAAAAGCTCTGTGAATCCGTGTGTGTATTCGGGTAAATGTTGCGTACCTTATTAGGTTTGATACTACCCTTTATATACTATAGGGTTTCCGTTGTTTTCACTGCCCACAATTAGGGTTATTGAGGGTGTGCCTTAGCGTCGCTATCACCCACTCTTAGGGCAATCTAGCGCATAAGGCTCCCTTACTGGAGTGCAACCTCTGATGGGATGACCACCTGGGTACCAACTCGTGCACCTAATCTTTGGGGCCATCCGTCCTGAGAGTGCCATAGTTGTTCACGTGCCATGCATGCAGCTTACCCCTGAAACGTAACCCTCACGAGCCTTAGCTCTTCCAGTGGCTCTTTACTTGTGTTACGTCTGAACGCGTCATTCACACCACACACATGGACCCCTCGTGATCTAGGCTTCTCATTAATGATAACTGTGTACGGTCCGGGACCCATCTTTGGTGGCCCAGCTCTATTGTTTGAGTCACCGATGTCCGATGTCACATCGCCCTCACTCTGTTGCCGAGGACACATCAGCACATCCTGGTGATCAATGCATGACCACTCTTCGACACCTTGGCTTGCGTGTCTCATGAGACACTGGCACATGCCGCTCGTGGGACCCAACTTACAGGGCCCACCATTACTAGAGGTCAAGGACGTCCGAGGACTGGTCGGTACAGAAAGCAATTAAACTCCTAATATTAGAAAGCTTAAACTAGGTGTTTCCTAGGAGAGGCTTCTTGGCACCTTTGAACTTTGAAGACACACTTACGAAATTAAACGTAATATTAATCCACTAAATTTAAGAGTTTAAAGAAAATACAGCTCAAAGAAATACAATGACAAGTAATTTTTTTTATACAACTTTTTTTCTAAACTTTGTTGTCCAAGTGTTTGTCATTGGAACTTTATGATGCCTCTTCCTTTGACTTGCTCTCCTTAGGGTATTCAACCTTCAATGTTCAATTGCTTTACTTTCTTTAGTGACTAATTTAGACCCAAACACAGATCCACAGCACCAAAGATTTTCCAAAACTCCAGGTAGAGGTCAAACAAGATTAAAAGACAACAAAAGCTCAATTTGAAATTTGACTACTTCAAAAGGAATTGATATTTGACAAACACCAAAAGAATAAGAATAATATGACAAACTAAAATTAAGGTACTGAATTAAAAATTGGCACACAAAACCAAAATTACTAAAGAATTAATGTCAAAACACTTATCCAATTGCATGATTTATCATAAAAGATGTCATTGGATTCGACTTCTGAAATTCTTATCAATTAAAATATGATCAATTAGGTGACGTATGACACTAGATTTTCATCAAAATACGACAACAATTAATTTTAATAAATATGGCAATTTTTCTGGTCAGTTAATCGTGTTGGACATACATTCAACGTGTTAGGCAAAGTTCATTTAACACGGCATTTTGTATTTGATTTTTCATATATTTTTATATTTTAATTTTTCATATAATTTTTTATGTTATTTTCTAACACATTATGGTATTTGAGAGTGAAATTTCCACAAGGAACTCTGGGATCCAAGAAGAACTTATTTGAGAGTGAAATTTCCAAAGCCGTCCAGAGTCCAATTGGGAGTATCCTGCTCTTGCCTAATAATGATATCATCAAAATAATGATTTTTGTATTGGCCAGACCTCAGACATCGGCATTGGAGAGGTCGACATCAGCCGGTGACATCGGACCTCGGTGGTTCGAACGCATTAATGGGCCACATAAGCTGGGCCCCAAAAATAATACGAGTTAACACCCAGACATCAGAAAGACCTAAGTCACGAGAGGATTCATGCACGTGGTGTGTATAACACGCTCAAGTTTAGCATAAGTAAATAATCCTTGGAGGCTAAGGCCAGTCAAGGTTAGGGTTTCCAATGATAGACTGCATGCATGGCACGTGAATACTTAGGGCACCCATAGAATGGAACAGATGGTCCCGTAGTGCTGGTACATGAGTTGGTACCCTGGCGGCCATACTGTTCCAGATCTTGCACTCCAGAAGAGGCAAATCTTGTGTCGCGGCTGCGCTAAGCTTGAGCAACACATCACAAGGTGCCTCACCAGTAACCCTAATTCCACTAAAGGAAAGATCCTCATAGGACAAGCAGTTGACCTAGTTACAGCCTATATAAAGGGTGGTAAGAACCCTAGAAAGGTACGTTGTTTCTAAGACTGAAACTGCTTTACATACTTTACTATTTCTTAGCCCAGTACTGACTTGATCGTTGGAGTGCAATCAACAGGTAGGGACCCCTCTGTTTCAACGGAGCCACTCTCAACCACCCCAAGAGAGAGCAGAAACCACCAGGAAATAGGAGGAGCCACCTTCTTCCTTTGAAGTCAACGACGGCTGAGTTAACGGGCAAGAACATTTGGCGCACACTGTGTGGCCCGATAAAACTAGGTCCCATCCACAATCGTGTTGAGAGCCATCCAGCAACATGAGGAATACGAGGCAAGGTGCATCTGCACTAGAAGGAGGAGGCAACGTCTCCATGCAACAACTCATGGAGACCATTCGCGCTCTCCAACAAGCGGTGGCGGCATCCAAAGCTGACCAACGCAGGATTCTGGCTGAGGTCCAAGCCGAACAATCAGCCAGCCAGGACCGATTCCAGGTCAATTTGGTCGCGTCACGCGCGAATATTGAGGAACTGCGCAGAGATTTGTAACGCATGGGTGAGCGTACGACTGATGAGCGAACTCTGCTCATACTAGTTAGGGCTCGCCCCATGCCATTTTTGCAAGGAATCATGGACATTGTGATACCAGCCAGCTTCATGGGTCCAAAGATCGCCTTCATAGGCATAGAAGACCCAGAAGCCCACATCACGGCTTTCCACACCTAGATGATGATTTCAGGAGGAACCGACACCATGCACGACAAGTTGTTCATGAACACGTTCTCAGGCACAACGTTGGATTGGTTCATCAGCCTCCTTGATGGACACATTACCTCCTTCGACCAGTTCTCAACATTGTTCATAGAACAATACATCATCAACCTGGCTCCCCCTCCTGTCACTTACGATCTCTTTGACGTAAAGCAGTACCAGGGATAGCCTCTGAAGGATTTCTTGAACAGGTTCGGGGCACTAGTGGTGAAGCTGCACACCAAAGAAAAATACATGACAGTACACGCCTTCAGACGAGGGGTATTACCAGGACCTTTCAGTGATTCCTTGATAAGGTGTCACCCAAAGACGTTCAGTGAGATCTGCCACAGAGCCGTAGCCCACATCGATGCAGAGGAAGAGGTCACAGAGAAGTGTGTTAGCATCGGACCTGTCTGACCTCGGGGAACTGGTCGTCCTCAGCCCATGAGGGTACATGAGGCCACGATAGAGAAGAAAGCCCCGAGGAAGCAGTCGCCTTATGAAGCAAGGAAGCCTCAAAGCAGGGGGCGTTCGAGGGAAGACCTCCCCACCAGGCACAATTTGTGAATGCCCCTCAAAGAGTTGATTGTCCTCTCAAACGTGGCAGAGAAGTTGAAGTCTCCACCAAAGACTGACAAGAGGCTAGGACTCAGCAAGGACACTTGGTGTGAATTCCACCAAGCCTTTAACCACAGCCTGCGCACTGTCTGGCGTTAGGATTTCAGTTAGATGAACTGGTGAGAAATGGTTCCTTGAAGGAGTACCTATAAGAACCACAGCGGACTCCGACGTCAGCAGCCCCAACAGGAGATCAGGGGCACGAGGTGCCCATCCACGGAGAAATCAACACGATCATGGAGGATTCTCAGGGGGGTGCACCGCCTCCCAACGCAAGAAATATGCCAGAGAATTGATGGTAGTAGAAGCCTAGGGGTTGAACCAGATCCCCGATCCCGACCTCATCTTCACCAAGGCTGACTTGCAGGATATGATCCCACATGACAATGACCCAGTAGTAATCTCGGTGGTCACCGTGGGAAGGAAGGTGCGCCACATCCTCATCGACCAGGGAAGCTCCGCCGACATGATGTTCTGGTCGACCTTCAACAAACTGCAGTTGTCTCTAGACCAGTTGAGGCCTTATTATGGCTATCTCTATGGTTTTGCAGGAGGCCAGGTAGAGGTGCGTGGACACGTAAAGTTGAGGACAACCTTCACTAATGGCACGACTTCCCACACTGTCAACATCAGGTATCTTGTTGTTAATGCTCCCTTAGCCTATAACATACTTTTGGCAGGCCCCCTTTGAACAGGATAGGAGTAGTAGCCTCTACGAGGCACATGAAGATGAAGTTACCTTTCCCTTGAAGGAACAGTGATCACCATCAAGTCTGATCAGAAGGAGGCCAAGAAGTGCTACGAGAACAACCTCAAAATAAGGAGAGGAGTGTACAGTATCATCGCCCAACCTTCAAGGGAAGAAGGGGTCACCCGTGTTGAGATAGCCCGGGAGAGACGACCCGAGCCTGCAAAAGAAGTGACGGAGAGAGAGATCGGAGGAAAGAAGTTCAAACTTGGAAAGTCCCTAGGCCAAAACGCAGAGGACCAGATTGTCGAGGTCATAGCACGACACCTAGAAGCCTTCGCATGGTCTGCCTCAGACATGCCTGGCATTGACCCCAATTTTTTGCGTCATCACCTCACCATGTACCCGCAGGTCCGACATGTCCGCCAGAGAAGGAGAAAGTTCAATGAAGATAGGCGTCAGGTCATCAGGGAGGAGACTCAGAAATTACTAAGTGTTGACCACATCAGGGTGATCCAGTACCCTGAGGGGTTAGCAAACATGGTGTTAGTGAAGAAGGCTAGTGAGAAGTGGAGGATGTGCATTGACTTCAAACATCTTAACAAAGCCTACCCAAAAGAGTCTTACCTGTTGCCCAATATTGACGCCCTGGTAGACAGCGTGTTAGGATGCAGACTCCTTAGCTTCTTGGATGCTTTCTCTGGGTATAACCAGATTCGAATGCATCCCAGGGACGAATGCAAGACGGTGTTCCTGACAGAGCTCTCCTTTTACTGTTACAAGGTGATGCCTTTTAGGCTAAAAAATGCAGGGGCAACCTATCAGAGATTGATGGATAGGGTGCTCGTGCCCATGATAGGGCGAAACGTCTAAGCGTTTGTGGACGACATGGTGGTCACCTCCCAGGTGAAGGATCAGCACGCCGCTGATTTGGAGGAGCTATTTACCACGATAGCCAAATACATATTGAAAATGAACCCCGAAAAGTGTGTGTTTGGGGTAGAGGCAGGCAAGTTCTTAGGGTTCCTACTCATTGAGCGTGGTATAGAGGCAAACCCTGAGAAGTGTGCTGCAATTATAGCCATGAGAAGTCCGATCTCAGTTGACAGGGCGGATGGCCGCTTTGTCCAGATTCGTGTCAGCAGTTGGGGACAAGGGGCACCCCTATTTCCAATGTTTCAAGAGACACATCAGGTTCGTATGGACCAAGGAGTGCGCGAAATCATTCCTCATGTTGAAGGAGTACGTCGCCAGCCCACCAGTACCGTGCAAGCCACAACTAGGTAACCCGCTTCGCTTATACTTCGCAGTCACAAATCGGGCGATCAGTTCGGTCCTCGTTCAGGAGCAGGATATTTTGTAAGCAAAGTTTTGCAAGGGCCAGAGGTGAGATACTAGGCCATAGAAAAGTCAGCCTTGGCAGTAGTTTTTTCAGCGCGAAGACTTCGCCATTACTTCTAGAGCTTCACCGTGATCGTGATGACAGACCTGCCCATTCGCATGGTCTTACAGAAACCCAACCTGGCAGGACAAATGGTGCGTTGGGTTGTTGAACTATCAGGATTCGTCGTGCAGTACGAACCAATATGGCCTATCAAAGGCCAGGTTTATGCTAACTTCGTGCTAGAGCTCTCCTCGGCAGCCACGCAATAAGAGCAAGCAGATTTCAGATGGGTCCTCTCCGTAGATGGATCCTCCAACCAACAGGGTAGTGGGGCCAGCGTCATCCTGGAAGGACCAAATGGGTTGTTGATCGAGCAAGCCCTACAGTTTGTCTTCAAGGACAGTAACAACCAAGGGGATTATGAGGCCTTGATTGCTGGAATGCTGCTAACCAAAGAGATGGGTGCAAAGGGTTTGCTGCCAAAGAGTGACTCCTTGTTGGTAACAGGGCAAGTCACGGGAGAATACCAGGCCAATGACCCTTAGATGGCCGCATACGTAAAGTATGTCTAGATTCTAAGGGGGACCTTTGTGGCGTTCAAGTTAGTCCATGTCCCCAGAGAACATAATGCCCAAGCTGAATTGCTAGCAAAGCTCGCTAGTTCAGGCAAGGGGGGCAGACAGAGGACAGTCATACAGGAGACCTTAAGAACACCTCAAACTGGTACAGGTAGTGCAGCAGAGGTCCAACAAATAAGCACCTCGAAAGGCGTTAAGAGGAGTCACCGGTCGTTGACTCAAGAAACGCTGAAAACACCCAGAAAAATCATGTACGCATTATCAAGAGAAGAGACGTTGCACGTTTTCCTAGTTGAAGAAGGCGAAACATGGATGACACCTTACAAGCGATACTTGGCTGACGGGATACTCCCACTGGAGCCCACAAAGGCCAAAATAGTCAAAAAGAATTCGAGCAGGTATACCTTTGTGGATGGGAATTTGTTCAGACATGGGTACACACATCCTATCCTAATCTACGTAAATGGTGAGAAATGAACTCGCATCATGACAGAGCTCCATGAAGGGATGTGTGGGAGTCACATCGGTGGTCGAGCTCTTTCGTCAAAGGTCATTCGTGCAGGGTACTACTGACCAACCATGAGGGAAGATTGCACGAAGTATGCACAGTGGTGCAAGTAATGCCAGCAACATGCTGGTTGGCACAAGGCGCCCTCAGAAGAGTTACGATCGATCCACAGTCCATGGTCGTTTCATACTTGGGGGATCGACATTCCGGTCCATTCTCCTTAGCAGTGCGACAGATGAAGTACCTTGTGGGTGCCATTGAGTACTTTACGAAGTGGATAGAGGCCGAGCCAGTTACACAAATCATAGCCCACAAAGTCCAACACTTTGTGTGGAAAAACATAGTATGTCGTTTTGGAGTCCTAAAACGTCTGGTGTCCGATAATGGCACCTAGTTTGCAAACCAACAGTTGGGCAAGCTGTGCATAGAGCTTGGATTAAAGCAGGTGTTTGCATCAGTCGAGCACCCCCAGACAAACGAGCAGGTCAAGTCTGCCAACCGAGTTCTGCTCAGGGGTCTAAAAAGAACGCTAGAGAAAGCCAAGGGGACCTGGGCAGAAGAGGTTCCTAGAATTGTGTGGGCTTACCACACCATTCCCCAGTCCACCACCAAGGAAACACCCTTTAGCTTGGTGTACGATACAGACGCAATGATTCCTGTAGAAATCCAGGAGAGTTCACCATGTTCGCAGAACTTCGTGGCTGAAGAATCCAAAGAAGAAAGAAAGGTAAACCTGGACCTACTAGATGAAGTCAGAGATGAAGCTCGCATCAAGGCTGAAGCCTTGAAGAGAAAGGTAGAGTACAAGTACAAATCCAAGTTGAGACCTCGGCAGTTCCAGGTCGCCGACTTGGTGATGCGAAAGGCTCACCCCTACCAGCTAGAAAACAAATTATCTCCCAAGTGGACTGGTCCATTACGTGTGACAGAGGCACTTGGGAACAGAGCGTACAAGCTCGAGACCCTAGAAGGTGAGACGATCCCTCGAACTTGGAACACAACAAATTTAAAGTTTTATTTCAGTTAATTATTTCATTGTACACAGTTTAGGAGACACTCTTTTTCCCTGATCAGGGTTTTTTAATGAGGTCACCCAATAAAATTTCAGTTAAAAGATGTAACTTTGCAAATGAGTTGTACAGTAAAGTAAAATCGAACCTCTCCCTTGGGTTAAAAACACCAAGATCGGAAATTGTATGGTTCTTACTGAGCCTCCCTCTTGTGTGGGAACGCCAAGGTCGAGAACAGTATGGTTCTCAGTTAAAATCCTCCCTTGCCTTTGTGCGGCAAGGACGAGGTCAACAAAGCGAACCTCTCCCTTGGGTTAGAAACACCAAGATTGGGAATAGTATGGTTCTTAGTGAGCCTCCCTCTTGTGTGGGAACGCCAAGGTCGAGAACAGTACGGTTCCCAGTTAAAATCATCTCTTGCCTCTATGCGGCAAGGACGAGGTCAGTAAAAGAGAACCTTTTCCTTGTCTTGTAAGACAAGGTTGAGAACAGTATGGTTCACAGTTAAAATCCTCACTTGCCTCTATACGGCAAGGACGAGGTCAGTAAAGGAGAGCCTCTCCCTTGTCTTGTAAGACAAGGTCGAGAACAGTACGGTTCCCAGTTAAATGTCTCCCTTGCCCTCATGTGCCAAGGTCGAGATCAGAAAGGTGAACCTCTCCCTGGTCTTTACACGCCCAGGTCGAGAGTAGCATGGTTTGAAACAAGACATCTCCCTTGCCTTTATGCGGCAAGGTTGAGAAGAGCGAGTAAGTACTCTCCCTATCTCTATACGACAGAAGGATAAGTCCAAGTGAGAGCTTAAGCAAGCATCGCCCCTACCTTAACATGGTGAAAAGGGTTAAGGTCAAGCAAACGGAAAAGAGGCGTGCGACTTAAGTTAGAAAGGTCCTAAAGCGTTGTTAGACTAATTCAACACAAGCGAGTAGTTGACGACAAACACAAAGGAGTTGTAGCAACCAATCCTCGGGCGTCGTTGACTGCTAATAATGGTGGGCCACGTAAAGTTGGGTCTCACAAGCGACATGGGCCAGTGTCTCACAAGCGACGCGAGCCAGGGTGCCGAAGAGTGGTCAGACGTCGATCACCAAGATGTGTTGATGTGTCCTCGGCAACAGAGTGAGGGCGATGTGACATAGGGCATCGGTGACTTAAACAGTAGAGTTGGCCACGAGAGGTGGATCCCAGACAACACACCAGTTATCAGTAGGGGGAAGCCTAGATTACGACGGGTCCATGCGTGTGGTGTGAATGGCGCATTCAGGCGCGACACAACTATATAACCACTGGAAGCGTTAAGGCCCATTAGGGTTGCGTTACAGGGGTAGTGATGGAGATCACATAGGAGAGGCTTTTATTAATGAAGGAAGAGGTTATTCACCCATACATTTGAAGTTCTTCCTTCTAGTCTTCTCAAAATTTAAAGAAGACATAAAATAAAGAGAGGACCA
>Ga0123342_1005077_pt1 | contig 19451 bp, 6 predicted proteins | sample Turbeawhitnodule_FD_89960 | JGI IMG/M metagenome (GOLD analysis project Ga0123342, IMG submission 89960) | Root nodule microbial communities of legume samples collected from Mexico - Turtle bean Mexico white nodule | ecosystem: Host-associated > Plants > Roots > Nodule | place: Mexico: Nepantla... | reverse complement strand
ATCCAATCACAGGTCTGTGCAAGGAGGCTCCAAATGGTTGGAGGGAGATGTGACTACACTGAAAATGAAGAGATGCATGATTCAAAAGACAAGATAATTAGGGTGAGCATAACAGGTTACACTATATCATTATATTGCAGCTGTTAATTATCAAACTGCTACAGCCACATTCTGGTTTTTTGTCAGTTATACTGTTGCTGTTTACTGTCCTTGTACAGTTTAGAATTTAAAACATGGTTTTCTTGTTTCAGATGGACTCAAACAGTGAAAGAAAGTGTGATGACAGCACTCCATCGAAGGAAGAGTTAGACACCTCCTGCATAAGCATGAAAGAAACAGTTCTCAAGAGAGAGAGAATAAAAGAATACTCATTTAACCATAGAGTAAGCTTCTACTCTTTTATGGGTATTTACCATAGTTATTTTGTTATGAAACTCCTCTTAAATACTTAAATACTCCTGTTAAAATGTGTGTTCATGTTTTTCAAAAAATATTTATTGGATAGAAGAAAAACTTAAACTTTTTATATAAATTTTTACTATGATTATAAAAATAAAAAAATAAAGAACAAATCTTTTTGAATTAATTATGAAACATACATACTTAGTACATATAAATTTTTATTGAATTCTATAATATATAGATTCATTCCCGCATCTTACATTTTAAAAATTTTTGAATTAATTATGAAACATACATACTTAGTACATATAAATTTTTATTGAATTCTATAATATATAGATTCATTCCCGCATCTTACATTTTAAAAATTATTTACATTTTAAAAATTATTCGTATTTTCGTGTTCATGTCGTCTATGTCAGTATTTTCATGTCCATGTCGTATAAGTATGTGTCAGTGTTTCAGTTTGTCAGTGTCTATATTACATCTCTTTTGTGCATTAAAGCTTGCATACTAACTAACAGAAACCCTACAGAGGTCAGCAGAGTCAGAAAGAAGTAAAGTAAATGGAAGATGGAGATACTGGCTAGAGCAGTGGGTAGATACACAACTTTCAAAGAGTAAAGAACTTGAAGATTTAGACTCAGTTTTTAGCTCTCATGCTGGTGGTGGAGAGGAATATGGAAGCAGACAGCTTAAGGTGAGAAGTATTAACAGGCAAAATCCAGTTGAAGGATTGGATTCTCCAACACTTGGTTCAAGAAGATCTTTCCCTCATAGGAGGCAGTGTTCAGTGGGAGAAGACCAGTCATTTTCAAGCTCTCCTGCAACTCCAGCATACATGGCTGCAACAGAATCGGCAAGAGCAAAAGCAAGATCAACAAGCTCACCAAAAATAAGGACAGGGGGGAATGTGGACATGAACTCTGATAGCTATTCACCATGCAAGAAGAAGCTATCCATTGCTTCTTCTATTAACAGTGAAGTTCTTAGTGGTTGTAGGATGGCAAAGCTCAGTGGTAACCAGCAAAGATCTCCAAGCTTTAAGGGCCTTTCAGTGCCTGTAAAATCAAGCCGAACCATCAAGGATCTCAGTATTAATTCAGATTGTTCACTGCCTAATTTGGCTCTTCATGGTTCCTTCAAATGATCTATGAATGCTGATGTTACTCTTGCTTGCATTAACACAATTTCGTGTTGAAAACATGATTTGTTTATAACTATGTATGATATATATGCCATTTTATGCTATTTGGTTGGAAATTGATCTAATGTGACCTATCAGGCTCGAGGCTTGAACAAACACTTTTTAAATGTGTATCGTATTAGATAGGGACATTCTCACAACACTTCCATACTTTCACGACATTTGTGACAATTCTCTATGATAAGTGTCCAATTTAAGGTTCAACACAGTTTTAAAAAAAAATATATATTAATTTTTTTTAAAAATAAATTTATTGTATAAATTTTTATTATGATTATAAAAATAAAAAATAAATTTTTTTTCAATCATGAAAAATATTTTTTTTATAAAAATATAAATTTTTATTGTTATTTTATATAATTCATAGTTTTATAATATATATTCATATTTTTTATTCTATATTTATATATTTTTATTATTAATTTATAAAATATAAATTTTTATTATTATTTTATATAATTCATAGATATATAATATATATTCATATTTTTTATTCTATATTTATATATTTTATTATTAATTTATATAATTTATAATTATATAATATATAGATTCGAGATAATATTTTAAAGATTATTCGTATAGGTAATTCCTTATTCCTTAATCAGCTTGGATGAATAATAGGTAATCCCTTATTCCTTAATCAGCTTGGATGATTAGTATCAGAATTAAAACTTTTATCTCTGTAATTAATAGTTTTCGGTTTTTTAAGAAAAATGAAAAAAAAAACTTGTTTTCATAAGAGTAAAATTGTGTTGTTTTATTTAGTTTGCACTTTCATTTTTCTATTATTTATGTTTTTTTGCTTACATTTTCTCCCCCATACATCTGTTTTTAAAACTATTTTATAAACAGTAAAAGCAAAACATAATAAAGCATGGCAATATCTAAGTTTTGTCCTGTTTTTATAGTTGAATTTGAGCTTTCTTTATGTTCCTTAAAACAGCAACAATATCTTTGATTTGATAGAGAAGGAAGAGAAGCCCAAAAGGAAAAGTATAAGTTAAGGTTGTTTCCATCCCAAATTTTTCAAAAATACTGAAATTACCCATCCTAAATTTTACAAGAATCCAATCTAATATTTCAAAATTTACAATCTAAAATACAAAATTTTACATTTTTAATTATAAAATTTAGAATACAAAATTTGCATTTTAGATTTTACAATCCAAAATATAAATTTGAATTTTAAATTTTACGATCTGAAATATAAATTTTAGTTTGTATATATATTTTAAATTGTAAATTAAAAAATATATTTTAAATTGTAAATTAAAAAATATATTTTAAATTGTATAATTCAAAATATAATTTTCTATACGGAAGTGGTAAGGTGCTGTGATGGTAGGGGTTGATGCTTAAAATTTTATTTTGCTGAAAGTAGAAGATGAAAAAGAGGTTAAATTAATTATTTTGCTTCTTGTATGGGGTGCAGGAAGAAGAAGAGATGGAGGTGCAAGAAGAATTGTATTGTGTGGGAGCCTTTTCGTTTGGGCTTGGATGCCTTTTGCCCTTATATTTCCTTCCTTTTGGACTTCAAAAACCAACCATATAAAGCCTCCAGCCATGGACCAAGTTAGGTTATATCTATGTATCACGAATTTCATCAACATCTATGCATTTCAACACATGAAATGAAAGAGAAACAATGTTACTTCGAGAATAAAAATTACTTTTGAATTGTTATGACAGACATCCAAATATGCAGTATAAGGTGTGTAATTGCTCCACTTGAAGAAGAAATAGGTTCATATAGGTTGTAAGTATTTCCATAACCACTTGTTGAAGTAAGTCAAAAACAAGTCACAGATATTCTAACTATATAAACAGTATGTTTTTACAAGGTCGGATTTCTCCTAAAATGACTTCTTGTCTACTTCTTTCCGTCTTCACAACCTCCAGCACGGTGGTCTCCGATTATTTCTTCCTTTCATCGAGATGAATGGGAGAAACCTGCAAAAGCACTTCAATGATCAAGTTAGTCCGAGTACAATGTGCATGTGAGTCGAGAGAGAAAAATTACTTTTGGTGCTGAGTCTCCTCGATTATTTATACTTTTGAATGAGCATCAGCTGTCATTGACCTGCTCATGGGTCTAAAAGAGGGTTCAATCATACCTTAATCACCATTTACAATTAAATTGGCTTAATTATGCCTAACTGTGAATTTATATGTTTAGATTAAGAGAGTCATTCGACTTTCTCGACCATTTGGTCATGTCGACCTTCTCGACTATCTGGTAGTATATTAGTTCCCAGAGTAGAACGATTTAAATATCCGAATCACAGTACATGCATAAATGACAACATGATTTGTTTGACCATTGTTGTTACACCTGGAATGCTAAAAGCTAGTGCTCAAGTCTACGGTTGTATAGAAGCTTCATATTCTAAAGTTACACGGTTGCACTTTGCACGATTCATTTGATACGAGACAAAGAAGGTCCCCACCACTATGGCTAAGTGCCATGTGCCACTTTCAAGCATGGATTCAACTCACGTATTGGTCGTTGGACTTAGACCTAACCAACACATAAACTTTTCAGACCTTCTTCCTCAGTTTTCATGAGTCAAATTCACCCATCAGGAACCAAAAACTGACCTATTGGAGCCTGCCTTTTAAGAACTCGTTCCACAAATAACATTCATTATTATTATTATAATGCATACAGTAGTATTAAAGTAACGTCTCATTCTAGACGGTCTTGGATCTCAGAAATTCACGCGTTGAAATTTTAGACGATCACTAGTCACTACTTCTCCTTCCATTATTGATCGAAAACGACATCAATTCTAGACCCTTTATGCAACTTTTCAAAAGATATATGAACAAAATCACAGTCTGAAAAACTGAATTCATGGATTGGTCTGCCACTACTGCCTAGCTAGGCTTCTTCTAGCATCCAACACTCACTTTCTGGTCCAACCCATCAATGTTTATACCTAGTGCAGAAAATGTGGCCTTCATTGGCCACCAAGATCCACAACAAAAATCTCAACTTTCTTATGCCTAACAGGTTTTAATTGTGTTCCAAATAATCTTGTGGTTTCACATTTGCAGTATATGCATCATGAATTTGCATTTGTTATGTAGCTAAAACCCAGGAATGGGATAATGTTTAACCAAGCAAAAGCAAAAGTGGATACAAGAGAAATTTTCTTTTAAAAAACAAAGTTTTAAGAATGTTTTTCTCTTTTTCAGATTGGACCCAATGTCCAACTATTTATATTAATATGATTGGAAATTGTTGATTTTTGTGTGGTTTGAGAGGTCGAGCATTGTTCCAATTGTTTGTCTAGACAAGGTGGCATTTATTGTAGGATTCTTTGAAAAGTTGTTTGGTATTTTTTTTTTAAAAGGGTTGGAACATTCCTCTGAGTTCCATTTTATTCAATTTATTGATTGCTGATTAAAAAAAATAGCTGAAATCCTAGAAATAGTGAAAGTGGAATCAGTCTCTAACTCGGTTGACCAGGAAAAACCAGTAAAAAAATGTGAAATTCATGAAAATATACATATCCCATGAAGAGATATGGAATAGCAAAGTGGTTTTGTTGATGATAGTAATGAACTTAAAGAGAAGTGCATCTGCTATATAAGATAGCAAACGTTAAACAAAAATGTAGAGAAAATTAAGAAAGTGTTAATTTGATGATACATCATAAGATAAATATGTTGTCCTATCAACAACAGAAGGCATTCTGAATGGAAATGTAACGACAAGCCAAAGGTGGAAAGGTAGTGACATTGGTGAATGGCAGACAGATCATTTCGCTTGCTTCCATAGTAACTGTTGTTTCTATAATGGCTCGGATTAAAAAATGGGAAAAGATTGTTCTTGATGACCTTGAAAAAGCTATTTAACTCTAACATTATATGATCCGGGATGAGCATCTAATTAATTAAAGATAAAACTCTACATCTAATTAAAGATAAAATTTTACGTGACACTCAAATCGTTTCATTCGAACCTAAGAGGCAAATGTATTATCAGATAATCGAGAAAATCGACATGGTTGAGAAGGTCAAAAAACTCTCTTAATTCAAACACAGTCTGTAAATCCACAATTAACTGTAATTAAGTTTGTTTAGTGGTAAATCATGATTAAGGCATGATTGGACCCTTTTTTAGATCCATGAGCGAGTCTATGATAGGTGAGACTCATTCAAAAAGGTATAAATACCAAAGGAGACCCAGCGCCAAAGATAATTTTTCTATCTAGACTCACCTGCACCTTATACTCGAACTAACTTGATCGTCGGAGTGTCTTTGCAAGTTTTCCCTACTCACCTTGGTGAAAGGAAAAACCAATTGGAGACCACCGTATTTAGAAACCATACAAATAAATAAATAAAGGATTCATTTTAGAAGTAACTGACTTGTAAGAACATATTATATATATATACAATTTATATACTGAATAAATTGTTTATAAATAGCAATGAAATTGTTCCTATATGACCTAATAATTAGGTCATGGAGTTAAATAAAATATTAGAAGTCTATTATACACAGGGGACCTCCAGTTTTTGGACATATATATGTTGAAGTGGGTACAGGGACCTCCAGTTTCATGGTGAGTTCCACGCATGAATATATGATGTTCTTGTTTGATGCAACGAGGATAACAGAGACATCTCTGGATTCTGCAGAAATTTACAAAAGACAAAATGCAAAGAGGACACACAAAAATTTGCCACACTTTCAAATTTTTTTTTTTCTTTTTCTGTGAATCTTTCGAAACTGTTTTAAGTTCCCACCAATGAGGAATGGAAGAACATGTTGGATACTCTTAGTTAGTTAGTTAGTTAGTTATTAGTCCTTAATTGTCATGCATGTTTCTTTGATGGTTGAGATTAGTTACATGATTTGGGAAACCCTAAACCCTAATTTAATAAAAAATCATTCCTTCAATAATATTTAATTCAACTTCTATTTGGAACTTCTATATTTAATATTTAAGTGAGAACAAACACAAACCTAACTTGGAACCTGTCCATTCAAATTGTTTGAACATGGAGAAATTCTAATTAAGTAACACTCTCAAGTAAAAAATGTATATTTTATCTAATAAATAATGTATCTATTATATAAATTGTAGTGTAATAGATATGCTCCAAGATGTTGATTTTTTTTATCAAAAATAAAATAAAATAAACATAGGCCACTTAAAAAAGTGGTCCAACTTTTATACCAAACAAAAGTTTAAATAAAAACAAAAATAACAAAACTATCTCCAATTACTTATTTCAAAATTATCAGCTAAACAACAATAAAAAAAAACTTATAAAAGTATTTATATATTATAATTAATATTTTAAGATAGTGTGAAGAATTTTTACATTAATATTAGTACATATATTATTTATTATATATATTATCATGATTGATGTGATATTTTGATATCAACTAAATAAAAAACACTTATTTGATAAATTAAAATAATAATATTTTAATAATATTTATTTTAATTTTTAATTTAAAAATTTAATATATATTATTATATTATTAAAGTGGGTTATAAAGGGGTATACTTTTTTTAAAGAGTGTGAAAGTATTATTTTTCTTTAAAGTGAATAAAAGCATACGCATGCATATACTTGCATGAAAAGAGTACATGCGTAGCGTAAATTAATTTGTATCCTTTTATACAGTCACAAAGACTCTTTATTAATTATAATTTTACCATTTTTATATATCTTAACAGTTATATTAACGATAAATTTTTTGATAAACTAATACTGTAATTTTTTGTTTGTTTTATCAGATAAAAAAATTAATATTTCTTACTGGTAAGTTATTTTCCCTACCAAGATATTTAATATGTCGTAGAATTTTTTAAAATATTTCGTGAAATTTTACAAATTTACTATAAATTCATAAAATAAATAATTTCTTATGATATAAATTGGCACCTATAAAAAATTATAGTAGTGCTAACTTATTTTGCGCACTCACTTTTTACACTTTCCACTCAACCTATGATCCAATAATAAATCGTATTTAGAATCTTGGATAAAATATATTAAATACTTACTTTCTTAAGTTCACCGTGTGAACCTTTATTTTAACATAAATTCATATATGGTTTAAAACAAAGTAATAAAATTTTCTTTATTTAGAAACTACTTTCACTAAAACGTGCTTAAAATCTATATTTTCATATTCGGTGTGAAAATATCAAATCTTAATCACATTTAACCAAATAAATTAAAACTTAAAACATCTTTTATTATTTATGCTGATGCACAAACATTTTTTAAGAATAAATTTTATTTTTTTAGTTTTCTTAAGTATTAAAAAATAAATTTTAAATTTAACTTAATTTTTTTTAATACTAAAAAGTTAACTTTAAATTTAACTTAGTTTTGTAAAATTAGTTTATAAGGTAAAGTTTGTACTCACTTAATCACGTCGAGATTGTCAATTCGTTTTTTTTTTATCGGCAATAAACTATTAAATTAAATCGGTTCACTTAAGGGGTGATTCAACCCTTTACATATAACAAAAGATAAAAGTTGCTTTCCACCATCGTATCTAACGTTCACAGATTAATCCTCTACTTCCTTTCCAATATTAATAGTCATAACTGAAGAAAAAACCAATAACACACCAGTATTAAATCGAGTACATACATACCAAAGGTTCAAGACACCATTCAGAGAATGAGAAACTCACTGACGGTATCTTTGAGTTGATCCAAGACCAAACCTTGACCTGTGCCAGAGAAAATACTTCAGTATGATCATTCACTCCTCCTTTAAACAAACAATTATTCCTGTGTCTCCAAATTTCATTGACCAAAGCTATCCAGATATTACCCATAATAAGATTAACTATGTATATATCAATTCGTATATATCAATAGATGATCCAATAGTAGATAGTCTCGTTGAGATTGTCAATTCGTATATATCAATAGATGATCTAATAACAGATAGTCTGATAAACAATAAACTCTTATTATCATAGATTCTAAATTATTCTAATACCATATTAAGAAGTGAGTTTTTAAGTTCAATTTAAATTTATAAAATTTATTTATAAGATGGATTTGCAGCCTTATATATTATATATTATGAAATGTTTATATGTTTCAACATTACGCGTTTTCAAAGTAAATGAATTTTTTTTTTCATAATTTGAGTGAGAAAGAGACTTGTATATGTTGATGATGATTACTGAGGAAAACAATGGGTGAGAAAGAATGTAAGAGTAGCATTTTTAATGTGCATGTTTGGGATACGACAAGTGTTAAGTGGGGTATGAAATATGATAAGAATGTTATTATTGTAATCTAATGGTTTTGATTATTGTGAAAACGTCAAAGATACCTGTCTTATTTACGTTGTTGGACACATCCTACTTGCATATCAGATAAACATTTGTCACTCATGTCTCATTCTTGTCTTATTTTCTTAATAAAAACCATTTAATGGATTTGTGAAACATGACAATTGCTCTGTGTTCAAACTCATGAGATTTCACGCTGCACCTAAAAAACCTAAAAAGCTGATTCTGCTCTCTAAAATCTAAGCATCAATAGGCAATGAAGGCCCCATGATGTGCCTCTCACTATACGTGCCTTCACTAGCCCCACATGATAATATTATTCTACCATCACAATTCTTTTCTTTTGGTGTCCCTTAAAAAGTAACTTGTATCAAAAGATGGATTAGGTTTTCCACCACACATCACAATATGATATCAGAGTCATTCTGAGTTTATCCTAACAAGTGTTAGTTGCGTCTATCATGTCACTTGCTATCGGACCGTTATCGGATCACCCATAATATATTGTCTTACACCCGAGTTCTCGCGTGAGGATGTGTGTTGGAAATTTTACATCGATTAGATATTAGAGCATTTCATAGTATATAAGTAGGTGCAAACCTCACATCATAAGCCGATTGTATGAGATTAAGTTAGACTTAAAGTTCACTTGTAAATAGAAAATATATAAATTGTAAATAGAAAATATATAAATTAGTGACTGAGTACCTGTCAAATTCTAACAATATTAATCTAGTGTGAATATGTAATGGCAAACAAAGATGATTTAAAAAACAAATGTTGAATGAACTATACATGTGCATGAACACTTATATGTCTTTGAAGTGTATTTTTTTGATCAAGTTGCTTTTCATGTCATGATTAATGTCCCTTTCATACCGACAAATCCTTTTATAGATTCTGTTTATACTTTGAGTTTCTCCACTAACCTTCTAATGGAAAAGCCGTCAAATACCAAACCAACAAGGGTATGCATCCATTAATTAAATGAATTATGTATTTGTATATATGAGGAAGGTTAGCACCTCCACTTATCTGTTGTGAAGCTGTCTCAGGTTAAGAATTAAGCTCCACTGCAACCATATATAGGAAATAAATCTTGGTTGTTGTAAAAACTAGGTTAAGAAGTGTAGTTTCGCCCTAATTCGTGTGCGGGATAACATATTATGAGTAATCCGTTAACGGTCCAGTAACGGTGACATGATAAACCCAACAAACACTCACTAGAATAGACTCAAAATGACTATAATATCATGTTAAGAAGTAAATTTTTAGTCTAACTCAACCTCATAAAACTGGTTTTTGAGGTGAAGTTTCACTTATATATTATGAAATGTTTTAATCTCTAGTCGATGTGCGAACTCCAATAATTTGTTAAATTTAAGTATTCAGTAATGTAATACACCTAGAATAGAATCCAGAAAATTAAATAGAATATTCTTACTGCAGCTTCACTTGGAGAGACTTGTGGAGGAAGGAAAGAGAGGAAGAGAAATCCGTACCAACACTATCATCTATTGCTTTTAGGTTTCTTTCTGAACAACAAGAGACATGGATCCCATTGGTATGATTTTGCAGGACCACATATATCCCATTTGAGCAGAAGATCACGAAAGCATTTTTGCCATTCCAATGAAGTGAAAAAGTGATTTGGCCATAGCAGAGGAAAGGTGGCACTCTATGAAGCTGCAAAATTTGTGCTTGGACCAAGACACTAGTTGCATGAAAAGGATAAAGTTATGGTATAGTACTGCATCACCCTCCCAAAGAATAGACAAGAGAATCGATGGAAACTTGTCCAATAGCTTGGTACTAAAGATTCGACACAATAGCATGGCAGAAACAGTGCAGTGGTAGTTGTGCTTGTGCATGCTTGAGCAGATATGTAAGAAGCAGTGTCTCATTTGTATCTCTAAAACTGCCACTCCCATTTGGTCTTCTTCTTTCATGGCCTACAAGAGTGGCCAGAGAAGGGTCCCTACATGAGAAATGAATGAAGACTTCACGTGTCTCATGGACCAACACCTACCCCACCAACTTCATCTCTCCCTCTCCAATGAATTCAAAGTCCTTCTCATCCAATCTAATTGCAGGATACGCGATGTTTACATTCCGACAATAGTGGACTCAGTACCAACACCATTACACCATAGAACTTACGTGTAAGGTAGACACCAGTGAAGGGTACCTGTACCTATCCATAGGGAAAAAGCAAGGACTTATTTCTAAATCCGGAAAACTATCCTTAAATTGATTAATCAACAACTATTTCAAACATGTCTTTCCTTCATGTTATTGTTCTTATTGTTATATACAATGTAATGTAACTGTGGTGACCATATTAATAAACCTGGCTTTAATTTCTAGTCGACATGAACACACCTCACGTAGAGTAAGAACTCATGCGTGAAACAACATATTATGGATGGTTCAATAATAGATCGATAGTAGGTGGTCCGATAAGCAACAAAGACTCGGTAGGATAGGTTCGAAATGGTTCTAATACCATATTAAGAAGTAGACTTTAAGCCTAACTCATAAAACCGGCTTATAAATAAGATGCTCTAATATCTAGTCGACGTGGAATCTCCAACACAGTTTGGAAAAGTAGAAGATTTGTGTGATCTTTGATGTTACTTTTCCACTTCAACTTTGGCTTCTGTTTAACTTAACACTCTTCCTTCTTCCAAGTAACCAGTCCACATACGCTTTCTCCCACTTATCACATAACTCAACAAGGGTTGACTAAGCCACCCACAAACTCCTTTAAATTCTGGCCCAAACCTTAAGTTCCTCCACTCTCCATCACTTTCTCCTTTTACTCCTATTCACAGATAAACAACATTGCCTACAAAACCACGCTTGTTATTCCTTCAACTACCAATAGAAGAAAAAATAATGAGTTACTCACCTCGTAGCCTTGTTGTAGAATACAACATTCGGTTCCTCAGAGGCTTCACGATATTGTTCCTTAGTTGTATAGCCATTCGGCTTAATCTGTGTCTTTCCAGCATCCCCTCTTCACTGAAATCCCTTCCCCTTGGAGGGCATTTAAAGTTTGATGAACATAGCCTTAGGAGTGTAGCCAGAGACTTTGGAAACAGGTATCAGTATCATCCAATGGCAGTACTACATCCAGAATCAGTTTCTGATATTGCAGCCACCATAAAGCATATCTGGCAGAGGGGTCCAAGCTCACACCTCACGGTTGCAGCAAGGGGCCACGGCCACTCACTCCAGGGCCAAGCTCAAGCTCATGGAGGAGTTGTGATCAACATGGAATCACTCAAGGTCCCAGAAATGCAGGTACATGTAGGCAATTCTCCTCCATACGTGGATGTCTCAGGTGGCGAGTTGTGGATAAACATCTTGCATGAGACTCTGAGATACGGGTTGGCGCCAAGATCGTGGACAGACTACCTGCATCTGACAGTTGGTGGCACTCTCTCCAACGCTGGTGTCAGTGGCCAAGCATTTAAGCATGGTCCCCAGATAAGTAATGTTCAGCAGCTGGAGATTGTTACAGGTTAGTAAAAGCCATCTTGTGAAAACAAAATTAACTGTGTAATCTAAGCTGAAGAAGTTATCAACCAGTATCCAATATCTTCACAATTTATTTAAACTGAAGTTGCCCATTTGTGTAATATTGAAAGTAAATTACACCATTTTGGTCAATTTTCCAGAAAATGATTTCAAGATGGTTCATGAATGGCTGCAGGAACAGGGGAGTTGGTGAACTGTTCCAAGGAGCATAATGGGGAACTCTTTCACAGCGTTCTTGGGGGACTAGGCCAGTTTGGCATTATAACCCGAGCAAGAATTATCCTGGAACCAGCACCTACCATGGTAATGCATCAGTGATTATACCAGAAGCAAGGTCTTTTGGTTTTGATTTGTGTCTTGGGAGCACAAATTGTAATAACCAAAAATTTTCTATTTTTTGGAACAGGTGAAATGGATTAGAGTGTTGTACTCAGACTTCACAGCTTTCACAAGAGACCAAGAGCGGTTAATATCTTCAGAACAAACGTTTGACTACATTGAAGGATTTGTGATAATAAACAGAACTGGTCTGCTGAATAACTGGAGATCATCCTTCAACCCACAAGACCCGGTTCAAGCTAGCCATTTCAAGTCAGATGGAAGAACCCTCTTCTGCCTTGAAATGGCTAAATACTTCAACGTGGAAGAAATTGATGCAGCAAACCAGGTGAGGCCTGCAACACTAAATCTAGATGATAAAAAAAAAAAAAGTGTATACTTAATTCATTAGTCATGGTGAAAGAAGAAAAGCTAAATGAACCATGTGTCACTTTTTTTTGTGTGCAGGAAGTTGAGGAACATTTGTCCCGTTTAAGCTACATCCCATCAACCCTTTTTTCAACAGAAGTTACTTATGTGGATTTCTTAGACAGGGTGCATGTATCTGAGGTCAAATTGCGTTCAAAAGGGTTGTGGGATATTCCACATCCGTGGCTAAATCTTCTGATACCCAAAAGCCAAATACACAACTTTGCAGAAGTCGTCTTCGGGAAGATCCTAACAGAAACTAGCAACGGCCCCGTCCTTATCTACCCAGTGAACAAATCAAAGTAATGAATGGTTCAGAATAAAAACTCTAGAAAATGTTTTAGCCGTCAAAATTTAATTTTGATGTAATGTATTTATGTCTTTTGCAGGTGGGACAACAGAACTTCTGTTGTGATTCCTGAGGAAGATATTTTCTACTTAGTGGCATTTCTAACATCTGCAGTTCCCTCTTCCAATGGAACTGATGGCCTAGAATACATACTGAGTCAGAACAAAAGAATTTTAGAATTCTGTGAAACATCACAACTTGGAGTGAAGCAGTATTTGCCCCACTACACTACACAGCAAGAATGGAGGGCCCATTTTGGTCCTCAATGGGAGACTTTTCTGCAGAGAAAGTCTGTTTATGATCCATTAGCAATACTAGCTCCAGGCCAACGCATATTTCAAAAAGCAATAACCTTCTCATGACCACAGTCTCCAACATTCTATTTTATTGTTAATAATCTGTGGAAAAAAGAAAAAAAAATAGTTCTTCATGGAAGTGCCAAAATTAAAATGTTATATGATCCAGACAGGTTTGGACACACAGACCATACAGAATTACTGCAAAAGAGGGTTATTGATTGATATCAGAGAAAAAGAGAAAACAGAATGATGAGTGCTGAGTGCTGAGATTTAGGAAAAGTTGTCAGTGTGTGTATGTATCATTACTGATGAGAAAATTGCATTACAGGCTCATGTAGTAGCACCAAGGCAGCAGGGTCAACAAAAGGGATCAAATATTTGAGACATTAATTATTGTAGGGTTTCCAAAAGAACTTATAAATATTATCAGCACTGGACCGAATGTATATATCAATTTTTAAACACTCCCTTATCTATTCTTTCTCTCTCTCATGCAGCTAAGCCAAGTTCATCAAGAATATTATAACAGATATTTATACATCCACCACAAAAAAGATATCAGTATGTTAGCAAAAAGTAGAGATAAGATGATAGTGACATTATTCTAGCAAATTGCTGAAAAATGGTCTCAAAATGAATATGGCTAACATGCAAGATGATGAGCATTCAATCTATGACAGTCCATACAATCTAAATCATGGTTTACTTCTTGGTCAGAAGCAACTGTTCATAAAAAATGGAATAAATAACAAACAAGGACAAACTTTGGTTTTGACCCTTTTCTGTTTTGATTACATTTTGTCTAAATGAAGCATGATTTGTCATAACTCATCAATGTGTATGCTGAACTTATCTAACTGTCAAAATAAGAACAGCATCTGCATGATGGCTTGTAAGGAAATTAATGGCAAAAGAATATTAAAAAGTGTAATTATTTCTTAAACCTAGTACCTACCCTCTTAATTTTGAAGTAGTGCATGTTCATGCCATAATACTTCTGGAAATCATTCAAAGTTTTACGATTTTATTATCCCTTCTTTTTCAACTACTTCTAGTGGGGTATATTTTCCCTTATTTGGTTATCAGTGCATAATTGTTCCCATCACTAAAAAGGAAAAGATCTATTAAAAAGTTAACTGAAAAGGGAGAAATGTCTTATTGTTGAAGAGATTCCATCATGGTGTGTCAGAATTAGAGGGGGAACGGTATTTGGTTGCTTCTAGACCATTTCTCTTGTTCACTGGAATACACATCACCCAGTGAAAGTTGCACCACATCACCTTCATCGCACCAGAATGTTTTGGCTATCAAAAAGCCTGCTTCTGGATTCTGGTTTTGAGCCACTCACCAGACAACCACACAAAATGGACTAAAGTTATCCCATCACATAGTAAAGCACAACCTTTCCACGTAGATGAGACCACAATGCATCTTCACAAGATTTTCTGCTGGCTTGGAAATTGATAGCATTCAAAAAGAGCTACACAGATGACCATAGTTACTTTTTGGACGCCTAATATAGTTCCATATAGTATTAAAGTCGAGGTGAAGGACAGTTTTATAAACATTTTTCTCTCTTAAAATCTATCAAGACAAGGACAAAAATGGTGACGAAACTCCGAATTACCTCGTATACGAGTCGAGGTTAAAGACAGTTTTACAAACACTTTTCTCCTTAAATCCACCAAGACACCTCTTAAGGACAAACACTGACGAAACTCCAAACTACCTCAGATGTAATGATTGACTCTAACTATCCTATCTTATACCCTGATGTCGTAACAATTAAAAATAAATAAAAAGCATAAAGCATCGACTATCTTTGTAAAGATAGACCCATTTTTTTGTAAGATATATATGTACAAAATGAAAGTAGGAGATAAATGTACAAGTTGTTTTATGTGTCCTATGAATATCTCTCGTCATCCTCCTTATGGTAGTAAAACTAGTCCATGGAAGCTACATAATAGTGTGGAACGGTTTTCATACACTTACAAAGTATCTTTAGCATCTGCATGAATATTAAAAATGTAACACCAGTCTAGGGAAATTAATACCATGTATCAAGTTTGAAACTCAAAGAAATTATTGCAGTTTCTTATTGGAGAATCATACACAAAAGAAAAAGCAAGGCTGAGGGGACCATCTGCATAAAGCACCTTGTAATCAAGCACCAACTAGTGCCAGATTGGTAGGTACATCTTTCATAATTATTCAGGACAAGAATCTTAATATATATATATATAGAGAGAGGATGTATGAAGAACAAAAAAGAGTGAAGCATGTGTAGCATTTGATAAACTGTTAAAAGGAATGAGTATTTTAAAAACAATACAGTTATAGAACTTGGAGGGTTAAAAGGTGGTGTGCTTTGATTTGAAACTGAAAATGGTGGAACCTATGAGTAGAATGGAACAAAATATTTTATTTTGTTTTGTTCTCACGTGAAATAGTATCATAGTTTTGTAACTCCTCTCAAATGGAAATTGGGTGGACATAGGTAGTCCCTACCAATTATGGAAGACAAGAAAGAATTTATTGATGAATGGAATTATGGGCTGACAGACAGCAGAGCATATGATATGGAAGTTGTCTCTTAAATGTTGTATCTGTAATGAGTACATCAAAACTATATTCTTCAGCATCCAACCACTGTGCATGCAACTTTACATTCAAATCACTGTAAGCAAATTATAACTTGAGTTCATGGTTCAGTTCAGACACCATAGTGAAAATCAACCAAATTGCTTTTGAAGGAAACTGTTTGATCACAAATATTGACTTTACTTTTCCATTGATATTCACGTTTGAATTACCAGAATTCATATTCAATATTTCCATCTGATTGTTCTTACATAATTTGCTAGTGAGCTTGCAAGCAACATTTTGTACAAAATCATTTGTTCAGTTAAAACAATATATGTGATGATATGTTAACGGCTTTTGCCTCCTACAACCTCATGACTTTTAAAATAACCATTTTACCCTTTGTGAATGTTTTAGGAATGAGTTCTAGATTATCAATTTGACAATTTTCAAAATATATTAGATATTTTTTGGAACAAGTTTTCCATAATATATGTGATTTTCTGGAACAAGCTTTTTGGGATAAACTTTTCCGAATATTGGGTATGAAGTCAGAACCAATTGGGTTGGATTGACTAAAAACCATGTTTAATGAGTGGGTTTAATCTTTGTGTTCCCTTTATAATATCTATTTAAGAGATCTTTGTGCTTGTAATAAAATTGTGTGCAACAGGACAAAAATAAAAACCTAATAGTTGCCCGTGTGGATGTAAGTTGCAGTTGATGACCGAAATCTTGTGTTGTTTATTTTCTGCAGTTGATTCGTGATTGTGTGTTACTATCACATCATACGTTTTTTATAATAAGTTTTCCATAATATGTGAGATACTTTTTCGAACAAGCTTTCCACCAAACTCAACTTTTTACTCTCTTTCTTCTTCTTCCTCCAAGAGTGCACTAGATAACGAGGATGCAATGGAGAAGAAGAACAAGACACAGTGGCAGCAATGAGTGTAGCAACTATAGTAGTGGAGCTTGGTGCAATAAGAGAGGTTATTTTAGTCTTTTTGTAGTTGATATGAGGTGCAGATAGTAATCATGGGGTGCAAGTATAACAAAAGCATATGTTAATTAATTATTCAAAGGAGCTTAGATGTAAAGGTCATTTCTTTCTACACTCCAATAGTGTCCATGTGCACTCGATGTGGGTGGTTAAGAGAATTTTCATATTTAATGGGGTGCAGAAGGGGAAAATGGGGTGCAAGAAGAAATCCTAATATGTAAGGTATAAAGAGGCCCATTCCTTGAGGTTATTTTTGCAAAATGTACAAACAAGGCCCAGTGACGCTCTTTATTGCAAGAGACACAAGATAATAATATAAAATAGAAAAAAATACAAGATAATGTATAATCTATTTAATTTAATTATAATTATTATATAAACATTTGATCATAGTTTAATTATTGATCTTTAATAATAATGGAGTAATTTTAAACAACTTTGTTGATAATAATCATAATGTTATCATCTAATGATCTTTAAAGGTTTCTCACAATTTTGCATATTGGGTACATGGTGATGTTCTTAACTCTCATTTCTTACAGGAGAGTGAGAAAAAGATGTTACTTTGACAATGAAAAACGTCAATTTATAATTTACAAAGGAGTGATACAAATTTTGTTCATTTGATTAATTGCTTTTGTAATGAACCATGTTGTTTTGAGTTCTCTGCACTTTGAAGTTTTCTTTATTTGTATGTTCTCTGGATAATTTGAATGTTCTTTGAAGATAAACTAATTTTTTTCTGTTCTCAATCATAATTTTCCCTTACTTCAGGAACTGGGAATTTCTTTCTGGACACAAAATCCATGCAAAATTTGTTTTCTATACTACATTTACTTTTGTATATATTTCCTGAAAATCCATTTTTTTATACTATTATTTTAATATTTTTTCATATTATTTTGTTATAAATTTATCTTTTATTATATATATTTATATTTAAAACTATCATATTAACATCAAGAATTATATATAACTTTTTAGGATGATCATACCTTTTCCAATACAGGAACAAGTTTATCTCCAACCCTAATGAATAAATTACAGAGTAATAATACATTCTCCACCACATTTTTGATAATTCATATTTAATATCAAACAAAATATAAATTATAGGAGAAATCCATTAATTACAATTTTATAAATTTTGACTGACATTGAAGGCGAATGTTATGTGAGTATTAAAAACATGTATTCAACGAAGAGAAAGAAAAAAGTAATGAACCTTTGTGTTCCAATATTGTAGGGTAAAGGTGGCGAAAAGGAAGAATGAAAAGATATGTACATGGTTGATATATATGATGAATCGTGAATCACGGAGTTATTTTGAGCGCGATTCAGTACAAATTCAATGCCAAAACAAAACTAAATCTACCTGTAAAAATAATTCAGATTCACCACTTTACTTACTCAGTTGCAGAGAAGATACAAGTTTCAACCCTAAGCATCTCTCACGAAGAACACGCTTTCCCATCCTATAACCAAAATCACAACAAACAGTAACAGTGATCGAAACAAAATTGAAGAAATTGTTGCAAGATGTTTTTGTGGCTAAAGAGAGCCTTACATGGGAATGGGTTTTTCACAAAAATGGTGTATTTTTTTTTCATATTTACTTAAATGGGCAAAAGTTAAAAATATTACTGGGCAATTCTTGGTCAAAGTTGCCAATGGTGAAGGCAACATCAATTAAATTTGTTAATCTCTCCAGTGTAAATAAAATTGGATTTTGAATTGGCAGTTTTATTCCATTGAAGTTGCCAACCGTATTGGCAAGTTCAGTTCATATTTTTTTATATAAATGACAATTAATATTTTTGGAAATAAAAATATATAAATAATATTTTTAAAAATGACAATTAATTATAATATCAAATTTAATTTAATTTAATTTAAGTAAATGGTATATAAAGTTGAATAATTAAAATTATTTTTTTACAATAATTTTAAATAAATTGGATTAAAAATGAGTTGTTTGATAAATTAAAAATATTTACTATTTTTTAAATATTGTTAAAGTT
>Ga0123342_1005076_pt1 | contig 19452 bp, 14 predicted proteins | sample Turbeawhitnodule_FD_89960 | JGI IMG/M metagenome (GOLD analysis project Ga0123342, IMG submission 89960) | Root nodule microbial communities of legume samples collected from Mexico - Turtle bean Mexico white nodule | ecosystem: Host-associated > Plants > Roots > Nodule | place: Mexico: Nepantla... | reverse complement strand
TGGTGAGTTCTTGACTTAGAACCATGATCCAACTTCTAAGAAAGTGCCTCTATATTTTCCAGCTCAAGGTGATTCCTCAAAGTGTCAAAAATCTTGTTCTATGTGGCTATTGGAATCACATCATAATTCGTCTGTTTTATCAAGTTAAAACAAGATTAACTTAAAAAGTTGTGATAACGTATGTTCAATGTGAACAATGTTCTCGCTCGTCTCTATAAATAGAAGAATGTCACATGGTAAAAGTACGTTTTTTAGCAAGATTTAATACACTTACTATTGAATAGTGATTTAAGTGTCAGAGAACCTTTTGTAGATATTCTCTATTTCAACCGAAATCCAAAAATAACATATACACTAGTGTTATATATTAACAAGACAGGGAATAAGACACCTTCTTTTGATAATTCTTAAAATTGTAAATAATTTGAACACATTTCTAATTGGGTTAACTCAATGAAATCTTTATTTTTATAATACCTTTGTATAATATTAAAATTGATATATAAATTATGTTGACCAAGTTAATTTAGTCTCATTGAATGTATTGTTATTGAATCTAAATCTAATCAAACCGAGATCCAAACAAAAAAGTGTTATATTAAATTTTCTGATAAATAAAAAGTAATATAAGACAAACTCTTCCTATGTGTTCCTATAAACATGCTCAACTAAAGGGCTTCATTTTCCACAGTCAAATAAAGCTTAATTAAGGTTCAATCAATAGAGAGAGAAATTATTAGAAAATAATAGATGCATAATTAAACTTAAACTTTCATATCACTTAAACCCACACTATTTTATGCTATTAAAAAAGAAAGACGAAGAACGTTGTTGGTCTGCATGTACAGTTGTTTTTAATTGTGATATCTTGGAATAATTGACCACAATACCTAAGATATATATATATTAAAATATGTAAAATCCTGCATAATATAATAATAATAATAGTAATTATATTTAATGATGATATAATAATGTTAAAGTTATCATGAATTAATTATAATAATGATGATTTTTAATGAAATACTAAAAAAGAAAATCAGAATAAGTTTTAAAAAATAGTTTATTTTTTTTAAGAATAAAAATGTTATCTTTATTTATTTTTGCGCATTTTAATTTTATAAGATCCTTTTTTATAGTTTAAGGTAATAAAATTCAAAGTAAACAAAGAATATACATATGTTATTTGAAAAAATATATAAACAAATTCAAAATATTTTATTCTTCATTTATTATAAAATTTAATCTTTTTTAAATTCTAAATTTTCTTTGTATTTTTTATAAAATTATATACTGGTCACTTTATTTTAAAGATCAGACTTTATGATAATGCAGATTTTTATATATTAATATAGACTGGTCAAAATCTTGATCTATGTAAATTTTTCATTATCTCACAATTTATGTTTTATCTTTTTCTTTGCATGTGAGAACTTTGACACTCTGTTTACCTTAAATTGAAAAATAAGATCTTTTTGTTGAATCAAGCTAATCATAATTTGATTTTAAAGTCTATATTCTAAAAGCTTATTGGAAAATTTATGTGTAAAATTCTGGTAGTTTGGAAATTGTAACCTTGAGTTTTCTCAGACATCAAACTATTTTCAAGTAAGAAAAATAATTGAAATATAATACTTATAATTGTTAGATGGAAATATATATATATATATATATATATATATATATATATAATGCTAGGTGTATTCGCAGAGGCATATATAGAGAACATCGGTGAGTGTATGGCATATGCGGAGACAGATGTCAGACATGGAGGCAGAGAAAAGCATTAACATTAGAGACGGTGGCGAGATGGCAGAGAAAGAAGAACTTCTGCACAAAAACAACCATCAACGAGGAGGCATCAGAACATTACCCTTCATCCTTGGTACGTGTTCCTTCTTCATTTCTCAACTTCATTCATACTAATCTTTAAGTTCTGCACTTTTCTCCTCAAACCTTCTTGCATGCCCCTTTTTTCCGATCAATCTGTTGCTTCAAATCATCACTTTCACTCATTATATGTATATACCAAGATTCAAGACAGGGAAAGACAACTAAACCATCATCTTCATTCATAATTTTGTTGCCTTAAACTGTATAAAATACTGGTACATTGTTGTGGGAACTAAGGAAATTTTTAATTAGCTATGTTTGGAATTTTCAATTGTTTCATTCATATATTTAAATTTAATCATTTATTGTTTATTTGGTCGCACGAAAAAAAAGAAATAAAGAATGGAAGAACACAAAAATAAAGAGATCTCAAAATACGTGCATAGTTTGATAATCGATGGAAAAAGAAGTAAAACAAGCGACCACTTTCACAAGAAAATATTCCATTACGTTTGTATAAACAAATAATTAATTAAACATAATCGATTGTTTAGATAGCACGTTACCATGATAAAGAAATCCAAATATTTCTGTGTTAACGTATATAATCAGTTCTATGCAAGGAAACGTAATTAATTATACATACTTATTATTTTAAAAATATTGTACAATTTAATTTTTATTTAAAAAGAAAAACTTATCTTAAACATGAGTATGAAATCGGACAGGACACTCCACACATAACAAATAAGAATGGAAGAAATAAATAAATTCATGTATAGAAATAAAAGAACACTTAAAAAAAAACCTAAAAAAAACGAAATATATGAAGTTTATGTAAAAATATCCAAATGAATTGTTTATGTAAAAATATTCAAATGTCAAAGTTAACAAGCACACTCTCTTTTCTCTAAAGAATCACTCTTCTTTTTTTTCTCTATTGTATTTTTTTTTCTGCAGTGCATCTTACAACTGAGAGAGTATCCTATTTAGAAGCATTAGTAAGCTTTTCTAAAACAGAAAATAATAAAATCTCATTAAGGCCTTAAAACCCACTAACAACATAATAAAACCACACTCCCAACTACTACTTTTCATCTATCAAAACTCTCATTCTTTTATTTTCCACTAACTTCTAAATTTCAAACCCACAAACTAGCATTTAAAGTTTATTCCACAGTTTAAACCTATTATGAAAAAAGTTCCAACAAAACTTAGGAGACATACTACTATACCAAGAAAACTCTTGTCTATTAACCAGTCCCAAGGAATTTAGTTTATTAACACAGTGATTCCCCTCTTTGAAAGTATAGGAAACTTTAAACTCAATCTTTTACAAAAAGTCAAACATTTATTTCATTTGCCTTTGTTAGACCAAGGTACAAGCTGAGTCAAGGAAAAAACTTGACAAACTAGGATAGAATTACTCTCCAGCCACAAACGTTTGTAGTCAGCTTCTTTCACATTCTCAATAGCCAGCATAGATCCCATGAACTCAATAAAGAGAGAAAACTAAACCTCCATAAAGGAAAAGAATTCTCAAACAAATTTCCCCAAACTCCCTCTAAAAATCCCAGCACAGGTAGCAAGACCAAGAAAACCTCTAAAAGCACCATTAATATTGACTTTAATCCAGCCAACCAAAGGATAACTCCAAACAACCTGGATAGGTTGTGTAACTTTCCCAGTTCTCATGCTGATACTAAAGTTCAAAATAGAAAAGTCAGATATATCATTATTCATGAGTTTATTAGAAGTGTTTACTGAAAATCTGATGTGGCTCTTTATAGAATCAATGGTTGTATGCATCTGTTGAAATCTAGTATAGTTTCGCATCCTCCAAATCATCCAAACAGAGAAAAGATAATCACAACAAGTCTGGTATGTTTAATTAAAGCACTATGTGAGGAATTAAAGAAAGAAATAATATCAACAAGAGACAAAAAAAAGTCACCCTAGGGAAGACTTGTTGAAGTCAATACCAAATGTACATAGTAGTGGAACATTCAAAAAGGAGATATTATATACTCCTTGTGTTTTTTACATAACAAACACATAGAGCAAAGAGTCATACTTCTATGTTATACTGCTATGTTGCACCTCATTATTAGAAGGCAACCTATTATGAAAGATTTTCTAAAGAACAAGAGTATGGCAAGAGGAATGGCAGAAAACTATATAACAAAACCACAATCACAGACACCCTTAAATAAAGAGGAAAAACAACAAGTGGATTTATTATTTAAGATATTAGAGTCCTCAAGTATCCAATTAGGAACATCACTCTTCTAAGCAATAATAAAAATTTTCATATTTTAAACATTAGGCAACTCAGATAAATAATAAGAAAGAGACCAAGAAGAACCATTTCAAGTCTCAGAAACCTTAGAAAAAGATATTATTCCATAAATTAATATTATCACTAGATCCCACACTCCATAGAGTATTATGAAGAGTAACATCATAGAGATTTTTAATTCCATGCCATATAAAATAAAAGCAAAATATAAAAAATTTCTAATATTCAGACCTAAGAAACATGGCTTTCATCAAGAGCGGCAAGGGATTTTGACTAAAAGCAAAACTTCAGGAAAGCTTCAAAAGATAAACATTATTTTCCAAGTAACTTGAAACTCATTCAAATTTGGGAGAACAAAGTTTAGTCCAATTAACAATGTTAGTACCCTACTTTAGAATGTCATCTTCCATATGAAGTTCCTAAACCATTGATCAACCTGTTTTAGCAAACTAATAGGTCATTTGTAAACACAAAAGTTATAAGAGAGAAAACCATAAATGTCCATATTAATCAATTGAATTTTGTCCATCATGCTTAAAATTTTTCCTTTTCAAGAGGCAAGTTTGAACCTAACTTGATCTCCAAGAAATTTTGGGAGCACCACAAAAATAAGAACACAAGATAAGAGAAAGGGATATCCCCACGATTATTTTTAAAACAATAATCTATATCATTGTCCATGACAAAATGCTTACTTTCTTATTTTTAAAAATATAAAATGCATCTTTTATTTATTTTTAATTTTATATATCTCTTTTAGAGAAAGACACAATAAAAGGAGGAAAAGATAGAAGAAAAGTGATATATTTTATTAATGATATAATAATTACACACCTATTCAGATTATTGAATTCTCTATTTATGAAGCACATAAAAATATTAATAACATATATTGATAGAGTAGATAGATAAGTAATAGTTGATGTACGACTGATAGAACAGTTACAACTTATCAACTAAAATATTCATATGGTATCAAATTTATCACCTAATAGTGCCCCACAAGCTTAAGCATGTATATCTTTCATGTTCACCTTGGATAAGTTGTCACAAAACAACCGAGGGTGCAGAAGTTCAGTCAACATAACAGCCACTTTATTAGAAGAAGAAACAAGAATGGGGCCTTCTTGAAGTTTAGTCTGAACGAAATGAAAATCGATTTCAATGTGTTTCATCCTCTCATCAAATGTTGGATTCCTTGCTATGCATATAGAAAATTTATTGTCACAATAGACAACAAAATATTCAGAAATATTAGTAAGCAAATCTTGACACAAATATTGTAGCCATTAAAGTTCACAAACAAGTGAAGCTAGTGCTCTGTATTCTGCCTTCAAAGAAGATTTGCACACTGTAGACTAGTTTTTAGGCTTCCATGAAATTAAAGAGTTTCCCATAAACACACAATAACTAGTGATAAACCTTTTAAAATCAATGCAAGTTCCTCAATTAGAATCGGAAAAACCTTTTATAACAATTTGATTATTACTGGGAAAAAATAGACTAAGACTAGAACATCCTTCCGCATATCATAATACATGAAAAGTTGTTGTGATATGAGGTTCTCGTAGATTTGAAACAAACTGGTTGAGCTTATGAACCACAAAGCTAATATCAGCATAATGTGAGTAAGGTATAACAAATGCCCAATCAATCTTTTATATTCACATGTATCCAAAAGCAATGAACCATCATTTTCAGAGAGAAGACAAGATGGTTTCTTTGGAGAAGTGGCAGGTTTACAAGCCAATAAACAACTATCAGAAAGAAGATCTAGACAATACTTCCATTAATTGAGAACAATAGCAAAAGGGGAATGACTTATTTCAAATTCCAAGAAATAGCAAAGAGTATCAATGTCTTTGATACTACATGAGTTATGAAGATGAGTTTTAACACACTGGATTTTCTGAAGATTATTGTCAGACAACATAATGTCATCAACATATATCACCAAAGTTGTGAAAGAATAATTGTTTGTGCGAATAAATAAAGAATGATCACCTGCACTTTGAATATAACCAAAATGTATTACAGTTTGAGTAAGTTTTGAGTTTCAGTGCCTACTCGCATGCTTTAGTCATATAAAGATTTTCTAAATTTACAAACTTGTGTTAGTTAATAAAGATTAAAGCGCCCGTTGGAGAAGTCATGTATATTTATTCATCAAGATGGCCATGAAGAAAGGCTAGGAAGGATCCATACCTTAGCACTTGCTAAGGATAAAATATACCAAATTGTAGTAATTTTAACTACTGGAGAGAAAGTCGTAAAATACTCAATACCTTCAGTTTGAGTAAATCCCTTGGCAACCAAATGATCCTGGTACTTATCAATGGTGCCATCTGGTTTATGCTTAGCTTTAAAAACCCATTTACACCCAATAGGATGCTTTCCAGGAGGAAAATCCACCAAAGACCGAGTTTCATTTGACTCGAAATGATCAAGTTAACTTTGCATAGCCTCTTTCCAACAATCATGTTTTATCGCCTCTTTAAATTATTTAGGTACTTGGATAGAAAAAATATTATAAAAAAAAGAAGAATACGTAGAAGAAAAATTATGGTGAGAGATATATTTTTTAATAGGATATTTAATACCTTAGAATGATTAGTAACATCATTTGAAGAGAATAAAGTAGTGTGATAGTCCTTCAAGTATCCAAGTTATTGTTTCAGATGAGTAGAAACTCAAAAAGATGAAGATTGTGGATCAAAATGTTGGTGACATCAGAAAAATGTAATGGATTAGAAGAAGCAATAGCAGGGGTACTGGATTGCAGTGCAGTTGTAGAAACTGAAGGAACAATATCACTAACACATGTAGGCACAACAATATCATTAACAAAAATAAAAGAAAGCAAATGCATAAACTTAAACGAATCAAGTTTGTCCAAATTAGTATTAGTTTTATTCTTATAGAAAGGAAAATGGGTTTAAACAAATAACATCTCGTGCAAAAAAAATATTATTTTGATTCATATAAAAAAGAGTGAAACCTTTTACTCTATCTTTGTAACCCAAAAAACACATTTTCTAGCTCTAAAACCAAGTTTTGTTCTTTAAACACCACTAGTAGTAGCGAAAGCCAGGCAACCAAAGATTTTTATGAGACAAATATGATATTTCATAAATGTTGATGAAATTTTGTAAGTGTGTGTATGCTTCAACTTTAGTTTTCATTAGACAAATCCATGAATATCGGGTAAAATCAAGAGTTAAAAAGTATTTATAGCCTTTAATACAAACATGATTCAAAGGACCCATATATTATCATGAAGCAAATAAAAAAATCGAGTTGATTTAGAAAAAGTAAAACAAAAACGTAGTTTTTTTGTTTAGCAAAATGGCATGTATCAAAAGGATCAACAGAACCTATGGAAATACTTCAGTAATATGAAGACAAAATTTTCATATTATCATGAGACAAATGTCTTATTCTAAAATGTCAAAGTTTAGCATTATTGGTATATATACAAGATTTATTAATGTTGACAGTCTTATTAGGAAGAGATGAACTTTCATTGTCAAGTCTACTCGTCCCACTTTACTTTGTGACACCTGATAGATACTGGAAGTCCTTAATTGATAAAGGTTGTGTGATCTTTCAACTGTAGCAATCACTGTCCACGGTTGTGTTTGAACAATGAAATAAATAGAGGTTGAAAAATGGTTAAACAATTGTGATTTGTGGTCAATCTATAAATGAAAATCAAATTGACTTGGAATGAAGGTACATATAAAACAACAGTCAAAGTGAATAAGGGAGTGATTTCAATTGTACCAGAATGATTTACACTTAACTGATTTCCATTAAGTTAAGAGACTAGTCCAGGTGAAATACTACGAATGGAGAAGAAATATTTTTATTGAAGCATATATGATTTGTAGTCCCTATGTTTGATACCCAGTGATTAGAAAATGTACCTGATTTGAGATGTACTGATGTAATTCAAAGAAGGGGTTTGAGAAAATGATTATTGAATCAAATCCATTAAATTATTATACTGCTCTGGAGAAGTATGAATGTTAGAATTGGGTGATTAGCCTTGAAAGGAGAAACCATCTTCTTAAGCATCGCTACTCCTTGCTTAAATTTGTAACCCGGTAGAAAATCATGTTTTTTATCTCATGTGTCCATGCATGATTATTTCTGTTACAATATGTACAAAAATAAGAATTGTTTGACCTTCAGCCTCGTCAAGTAAAATCGTGCCCTCTGTCTCTACCATGTCTTCAACTGAAACTTCGTGGATCAACCAAGATTTTCATTAGCACCTTGTCTTACAAATGATAAAGCATTTACAACACTCATACCAAATATAAATTTGTTGAATTAATTAATAGTGTTACATAAGAATAAGGGCATTAGGTTAGACGTAGAAACATAATTATTAGGTTAATAAGGGTATTAATTTGGATTTGTTGGGTGTTGTGCAGCAAATGAATTTTGTGACAGATTTGCAAGTTCTGGTTTTCATGCCAACATGATAAGCTACCTCACTCAACAGCTGAACATGCCATTGGTACCTGCCTCCAACTTGCTCACTGCTTTCGCTGGAACTTCTAGCTTCACTCCTCTCTTTGGTGCTCTAATTGCTGACTCCTTTGCTGGCCGTTTTTGGACCATTGTTGTCGCTTCATTCATCTATGAACTGGTTTCTTACACTCTCCTCTTTCTACAATTTAAGTCACTTTCATATTCACCTATCAATCACTCTCATGAAACCTTAGATATTTAACTCTTCCATTTATGTTAGAATAAATATAATCAACTCTTACAAATTTTATGTTTATACTTTTGTGAAAACAGTCTTTAGATAGACATGATATATGTTACAAGCTTTTATTTAGCAGGACCTAAAAATACAAGAAATTTTTAATTGTTGTTGTGAACCTCTAATTAGTTTCTGTGTCATGTGCTTTATATTCATAAAATCTTGGTTAAAATCTAAGATTTTCTTACTCTAAATTTTTTGACATCTTTATTATCAATCAGAAAGTAGTGACAATGTATTCTTTCCAATACATTCTATGGTTTGAGAGTGAACCGTTTCATTCTAGTACTACTACACCAAATCCCACAGATAATTTTGGCATACTATTGTTGTTGATACAGGGATTGATTGTAATAACTTTATCAGCTATACTGCCCCATCTGCGCCCCCTAGCATGCTCAACACAGGTGAACTGCAGAGAAGCCTCATCCTCTCAGATGTGGATACTGTACATCTCTCTCTTACTCATAGCAGTTGGCACAGGGGGCATTAGACCCTGTGTTGTGACCTTTTCAGCAGACCAATTTGACATGACCAAAAGAGGAGTAGCATCAAGGAAGTGGAACCTCTTCAATTGGTACTCTTTCTGCATGGGGTTGGCTTCTCTAAGTGCTTTGACCATTGTGGTTTACATCCAAGACCACATGGGTTGGGGTTGGGGTCTTGGAATTCCAACCATTGCCATGCTCTTATCCATCATTGTCTTTGTGTTGGGCTCACCGCTCTATAAAACCGTCAAACCACATGGTAGTCCAATGGTTCGTTTGGCACAAGTAGTTGTGGCTGCTGTAAAGAAGAGATATGAGGCTTTGCCTCAGGATCACAAGCTTTTGTACCAAAATTGGGAGCTAGATGCTGCTATTTCCTTGGAAGGAAAGCTTCTACACTCGGATCAATTCAAGTATGTCTAGTCATAAATTTGGATTTGGATCTTTTTCATTTCAACAATATGGTAGTTTAAAATTTCATTCTCAAACCTCACCACTAAATCATCGTGAGTGAATATAATTTGGTAACATTGAAGAACAAAGGACACATGGTATATATATGTAATGTATATAATGTATATGTACTATATTTTAGATGATTTTGTCAAGATTGAACAAGTTTTTATATATGCAGATGTCTGGACAAGGCTGCCATTGTGACAGAAGAAGGAAGAGATCCAAATGCAGCACCAGACTTATGGAAATTAGCGACGGTGCACAGAGTAGAGGAGCTAAAATCCATCATTAGAATGCTTCCAATTTGGGCCTCAGGGATTTTGCTCATAGCTGCATCATCATCTCATAATTTTGTGATTCTGCAAGCTCGCACAATGGATAGACACCTCGTTCACACCCTCCAAATCCCCCCAGCAAGCATGAGCATTTTCACGGTCCTAACCTTGATGGTAGGTCTTGTTCTCTATGAACGCCTTTTTGTTCCATTTATTCGTAGGTTCACAAAGAACCCTTCAGGGATCACAAGCCTACAAAGAATGGGAGTAGGTTTTGTGGTTAGCATTATAGCCACACTAGTCTCAGCATGGGTGGAAATCAAAAGAAAAAAAGTTGCTGCCAAGTACCAGTTATTGGACATTCCAAGTGCAACTATTCCTATAAGTGTGTTCTGGTTGGTACCTCAGTATTGTCTGCATGGGGTGGCTGAAGTTTTCATGGTTGTGGGCCATTTGGAATTTCTCTATGATCAGTCACCTGAAAGCATGAGGAGCACTGCTACAGCTCTATACTGCATAACTAGTGCCATTGGGAACTATGTTGGCACAATTATGGTCTCACTAGTTCACAAGTATTCTGGCAAGGAAAGGAATTGGTTGCCTGATAGGAACCTCAACAGGGGTAGATTGGAGTGTTACTTTTATCTTCTTAGTGGGATTCAACTTCTGAATCTCATTTATTTTGTAATATGTGCATGGTTTTACACTTACAAGTCCGTGGAGGAAATTAGTACACTTAATAATCTCCAAGATTTGGAACAGGACAAAGAAAATATCTCTTCTGTTACTTAGGTGGTATATGTAACGTGGGAGCAGAAGATAATTCACAATCAATCAATAAATTTATGTTTGATATTCAAATCTTATACTTCATCAATTCCTCCTATGATGTTACCAATGATTAGTAAAGTTAAAAAGAAATATGTGCATAAATTAGTTAATTTTATTTGAGTTATCTCTATCCCAACCCACTCTTATTGTCTCTGTTATGTTATATGGCTTATATATGTGATTAAAAATTCCTTATAACAATAGCTAAAATTGGTTACATGTATAGATAGACTTCAAGTTACAATTACTTTGATTGGTTACGTATATAGATGGACAAATTCTTCCTCCATTCTCCATTATCTTAAATCCTAAATATAATTATAGATTTCCTGATTCAAAGTATAGTCTCAAAAGGGACATACTACTATTAAAACAAGAATTACTGGTAAATAATAAACTTAAAACGTATTCTTGAATAGATTCTTTCTAAAACTTATTCAGAAGGTATTCTATATATTTTAAAAGAACTGGGATTTTTTTTATTTAAATAATGGATACTGATATTTAAGTAAGTACATTATAGCCATGGATGAGAGAAGGAAGTAGAGAGTAGAGAACAATATAGATGATAAATACAGCATACCCGTAATGAATTGGGCTTCCTGTAGATTTTCTGGTCCAACACTGAAACTGATTTTTTTGGATTGACAATTTCTTTTAACACCCCCATATTCTGTACCTTCTTAGGTGCAAAGAAAGAAAGATTTTGGATTACATAATCTAGATATAAAAATATAGTCTGAATTATATAATCTAAAAACGTATTTTAAATTATATAATTAAAAAATATATATATTCACAAAAATTCTAAATATGTTTATAGATTGAATAATCTAAGAATGCATTATGGTACAACTTAATACATTTTCATTTTAGCCACTTGCCTTAGTTACAACATGGAGGGTGTTGAGAACAAAATTGCGACTAAAGCTAACTTGTTGAGAAGGGGGATTATGGTGGAGAGTAGTATCGGTAATGTGTGTGGGGAGGATGTGAAAACAACATCTCATTTGTCTAGTACTTGTAGGATAGCATGGCTGGTTTGGTCTAAGTATTATGAGTGGGCGGCAGGACAGCGGTGGTTCATCAGGATCCAAAAATGTTTTGTTCACACTTCAAGATGAACGAGGAAAGCAAATATGTTAATCGGATCTCGTATTGTGTGTGGATAGCAATTATAGGTGAACTATGAAAACAAAGAAATAAGAAGGTTTTCAAGAATGGATGCATAGATCACATAAAAATCTTCATAATGGCGCAACTGCAGGTTTGGTCATGGGTTACCTCGAATGTACCTTCATTATTTATTCATTCTTTTTTTGTCGATAAAAAAATATTTTCATTTTAACTCAAAAATCTAGAATATATTTTTAATCTAAAATGTATTTTGGATTTTTAGAATACATAATCTATTATATATTTTTAGATTTAAAATATATTTAGGATGTGTAATTTTTAAATTCCGTCATCTAAAAATCTAAAATATCAGAAATTTAAACTTTTAAAACATCTTATAAAGGTGTATAAAGAAACATAAGTATGGAATAATAAATAGTCCTTTTTAACTTTATCTATACTTGGATAATCGTAAATTGGACCATTGTTAAACAAACTAGAACACGTACTAAAAAGTGAGGAGAAGAAAAACAAATTAGATAGAAAATGAGATTATTATTTAGTTGTTTGATAAAAACAAAAAAGTAGTTGTGGAATTAAAGTTAAAATTTGTGTCTTTTCTTAAAATGAGATGAAAAAAATTATATATATAAATAACAAAAATATCTTTATATAATAAATAAATGAAAAGTATATCCTTATATACTAACTCACTATTTAATATAAATAAAAATTTCAATACATTAGAAAATATTTATTTTATGATATGCAACTAGTATACTTTTTTCAAGTCTTTGTAAATTTTTTAACAAAATAATTATATTTCTATTATATATAGTTGATTTATTTATTTAAAAAATAAGCACTTTTTGAAGTGGTTGAATATTTTGAATCAAGCGTGCACATTATGAGTGAGAAAAAAAAAACAAAGAATACGACTGAGGAAAACGAAACCTTCCATATTTGATTCCACCCAAAACAGAAGAATGAATGAATGTATCTACCCTAAACAATATAACAATGTTTTTCATTTATTTATGTGCCAGCTGGAACTAATTTCCATTATTGTAAATATTTAATAGCGGTTAGCCATAGTTAAAATAAGTGTAATTTCAAATCATTTTTTTAGTTCTCATATATAATTATATCCGTAAAATTCTTTTATCAAATCTTATGCAGTTAATAACTATATAATAAAGAAATTTTATTAATTTAATAATAAAATGATAACTTCATGTTAGAGATCTCACATCGACTAGAGATTAGAACATTTCATTGTATATAAGTGGGTGCAAACCTCACCCCATGAGCTGGTTTTATGGGGTTGAGTTAGGCTTAAAGTCCACTTTGTAATATGGTATCAGACTCATTTCCAGTTTATCCTAGCAAATGCTTGTGTTGGGCTTATCGTGCCACCCGCTATCAGACCACCCATAATATATAGTCTCACGCACGAGTTGGCAGTCTTGGCGTGAGGGGGGGTGTTGGAGATCCCACATCGACTAGAGATTTAGACATTTCATTGTATATAAGTGGGTGCAAACCTCACCCCATGAGCTTCGGTTTTATGAGGCTTAAAGTCCACTTTGTAATACTTCATATTATCATAATTATTAATATTAATTTTTTTATTAAAATTAAATAACAATAAGAAAGTAATTAAATTATATATTTTAATATATGTCAAAATTTTGCATTATAAGTGAAATGTCAAATAGTTTCACATAAATTTTATATAGATGATTTATTTGAATGAAATTTTATATTCAATTGAAAAGTATTGGACATGGTAATATTTGGTAAAACTTACAATAGGTGTAATTGGATCTCTTCATATTATAGATAGATAGATATTGTAACCGTGATCATCAACATGTTTTATTTTAAGATGGAATACTTGAATTTATTCAACTGGTGAAAATAAATAAAGTACAGCAGCAACTATACAAATTGAATTTGATTATTTATAGGTTAATTTCATGCTTTGTCTTTATAAATGATATATAAATATTTACTTCAAAGAGCAATGAACACATTACGCATCATGTTAGCCTTTTGTTACTGCTTATACTAAATTAGGATTACCATAAAAAAACTTCTCTGCCTTCATTTATTTATAGGTATAAGTGGGTCATGGCCTTATAATATTAAAAAAATAAAATATTTTAAACTGAAAATAAATAATAATAATAATAATAATAATAATAATAATAATAATAATGACAGACTTTTCAAGTAATAGCATGGTTTTATCCTATTACAAAATCTTTCATCCAATTGGGTTGCTTTTTGGCCTTGTACTTGTATATGGACCCAATCTAACATTACTATCCGACCCCAAAAGCACTTTGTCCTCAAAGTGGAGCCTTGGGGTCAGTTGGGCCGTTGGTGGGTAAGTGGGTTGGAGTAGGCCTGCGTGAGCATTGTTTTGGTTATGGGATGCGATGTATTGGGAATGGCGCGGGGGTGCAGCTAAAGTAGGGCTCTTTGACGGTATGGGCTCTAGTGCAAATTTAGTGTTTTGGTGTGTGATGCTTTGGTGTTGGGGTGGGAGTGTAGAGCTAATTTGGGTCGTGAAGGATGTGTTGGGTTGGTTATAGATGTTGGGTTATTGGGGTTTGTGGGTTGGGTTGCGGTTAAATTAGGGTTGTAGGGAGGGGCGTCATTGTGGGATTAGGGTTTGGCAAGGGTGCAACGTTAATTTGGACCTTGATGGGTCAGTTTGCAGGTGCATTAGGGAAGTGGAAGGTTGTAGTCGTTGCAGAATTAGGGTTAGAAATGGTTGGTGCGTTTTGAATGTTGGTGTTGGGCTCGAGGCTTGGGGCAACCGCACCGCCTACAAGTGGGACGCGTGGCGCGCGGCCTATGAGCTCTTGCAGGAGGCGTGTTTAGGTCATTATGAGACGTGGAAGGGCTCTTTTGGGGCGCGTGTGCGTGAGGCTCGAGGTTAGGTAAGTTTGTGCCAGCTGTGAGTGGAACACCTGGTGTGTGCGCATTGGTCTCCATGTCCGGTGAGTTCATATACTTCTGACTAGGGTTTTCAGTTGAGTTAAGTGTTGATGGAAGGGAAAAATCAATGGATTCAGTAGCGGGAAAAATGGGCTCCCCAACTGACCCTTTGAATGGTCTTAAAAGTGAAACATGGAAGACTGGGTGGACATGAGCGGACTCCGGTAACTGGAGTTTGTAAGCCACGACTCCGACGCGACGGAGGACTCTGTATGGCCCTATATAACGCGAACCCAACTTTTGATTTGGGCATCGAGTTAACGAGTGTTGTCGATAGGGATGCAGGCGCACCCACACCCACTCGTCGGCGTCAAAGGAGCGGTCGATGCGATGGCGATTGGCTTGGTCGCCAATGCGCTGGCGTGCGCGGCGCAAATGTTCCCGAAGGACATGGACGATAACGATGTGCTCCATCAGCATCTCTTGAATGGTGGTTCCCGCGTTTGGTATGTTAACGACGTCGACGATGGTGGGTGGTTGTCGACCGTATAACGCATGGAACAGGGAGGTTCCGATCGCCGAATGGTATGTGGTATTTTGCCACAACTCTGCCAAGTTCAGATATTGATACCACTTCTTAGGTTGGTTACCCACGAAGCATCTCAGGTAAGCTTCAAATCCGCGGTTTAACACCTCTGTTTGGCCATCAGTTTGAGGGTGGTAAGACAAACTGAAATTTAACGTTTTTCCTTGTGCTTTGAACAAATGTTGCCAAAAGGTACTCACGAACAAGGGGTCTCTATCTGAAACAATGGATTTGGGTAGTCCATGAAGGCGACATATCTCCACAGAAAAACGTTTGGCTAGCTGTTGGGCAGTGAAGTGCATAGGAAGGGCTATAAATTGAGCATATTTTGAGTCGATCGCAAACAACCCAAATGACCGAGTGCCCGGCCGAACATGGAAGGTGAGTTATAAAGTCCATTGATATTTCTTCCCATACCTGTTTTGGAATCGGTAGTGGTTGTAATAACCCCTGAGTTTTGGTTGGCATGTATTTGTTTTCTTGACATGTGGAGCATTGTTGGATGAAATGGTGGACGTCTCTTGTCCATTTCAGACAATAAAAAGAAGCAGTTATGCGCTTAAGAGTGGGTTTAATGCTGGAATGGCCATCAGGGGAAGCGTGGAATTCGGTCATGATTCGGTGGCGGAAGTCATTCACTGTTGGCACAAAAATCTTGTGGCGGAAGAATAATAACCCCTGGGTAGTGGAGAAAAGGTTCAGTTGTGTTTGACTGTAGGTGCATGCTTGGATCACTGACTGACCTTCTACGGTTGCAAGATAATGTTGGAGGTCGCGAACAAGCTCAGAAATGGGCGATGATAGAGCAAGCAGTATGGTTGAGTGATCCTCACTCTGTCTTGAAAGAGCGTCAGCCACTGCATTCTCCTTCCTAGGTCTGTAAACAATCTGAAAATCATACCCTTGTAATTTTATTGTCCATTTCTGTTGCTCGAGGGTTTGTATGATTTGGGAAAGTAGTGTGTTTAGGCTCTTTTGGTCTGTGATGATCTTGAAATGCTGACCTATGAGATATTGACACCATTTTTTTATGGATTCTGTAATGCCGTACATCTCGCATGCATAAACGGAGGAAGCTTAGAGTTTGGAACTCATTTTTTTTGCTGAAGAAGGCCAGCGGACGCCCTGATTGGTTAAGGACAACTCCTACAGCCACCGCAAAAGCGTCTGTTTCTACCACAAAAGGAAGCTTCAAGTCGGGCATTTGTAGGGTAGGCAATTTTGCTATGTGTAATTTTAAATTTTCAAATGATTGTTGTGCGGGCTGAGAGCATGTAAATTTATGGTGTTGTAATAAGTCGGTGAGAGGAGCGGCGAGAGTGGCGTATTGCTTAATGAATTTTATGTAGAATCCGGTGAGGTCGAGGAAACCCCGTAATTCCGTGAGTGATCGTGGCTAAGGTTATTTGTGGATGGCCCTGGCCTTATCTGGGTCAGGGTGGACTCCTTAAGCAGAAATTATATGACCTAAGTAATTGACTTTTGTGGTTGCGAAACTGCATTTGGAAAGCTTGGCAAAGAATTTTTTATTTTGTAATGCTGCCAATATAGTTTTTAGATGAACAATATGATCCTGCAAGTTTGGGCTATAAATCTAAATATTATAAAAAAAAAACTAGGACAAACCGGCGGAGGTATGGTCTTAGTAGATCATTCATTGTTGTCTGAAAAGTAGAAGGAGCATTAGTTAAACTGTACCGTTCCGTCCCCAAGCGTTGACCAAAGTCAAAGTCAAAGTCAAAGCCAACGTATGGTGGGGCCCCTCAAGGGACCCAAGGAAGAAAGTCAACGAATTGACCGCTTGAGGCGTCGCCAGGTTGGGGCATCGCTGAAGTAAGGCGTCGCCAGGTTAGGCGTCGCCAAAATAAGGTGTCGCCAGGTTGAAGCGTCGCTAGGTTAAGGCATGGCCCAGAGCAGTAACAAAGAGAAGAAAAATGTGGTTTCAAGGCCATAGTTCTAGTACCAGTAGGGAGTAACCTGACTCGTGAAGTACCCACGCCACCTCAGGGAGACCCCCGGGATAGATACGACCCATGAAAAGGTCATGCCCGGAGGTGAACCAGGGGCATGGTGCGAGATAAAGGTAGATACACTCATAGGGCGAGTGACTAGAGGTTGGGGTGCATGAGTTGGCACCCAGAAAGTCACCCCACGCGCCAGATGCACTTCGAGGAAAGATGATTCACACAAAGGAATAACCCTAAGTTGGGTTACGGCGCTGTGAGGCCCTCTACATAGAATAACGATCAAGTCAAAAGAACACGTGGCAATGAGCACGTGTTCATCAATGTTTTAGTGAAAGTTTGCCAAGGTACGCGTTAATTCAGTTAAGATTCGAACGTTCCAAGGGATATTTTTATACGCTTTCAATGCGCTTTAACGCGCTTTAAATGCAAAGAGGTATATAAAAAGGGGTCTTGGGACGTTTGAAAGGGATCCGAGTTTTGACCTAATTCTCACAGTTTACACAGAGCCAAAAACCCTAGTTGTTTCACGGCGCACCCACAGCGCGCACAGGCAATTAGGGCACACAGTACTAGCTATTCAGTATTTCGACCACCTTCAGAGCATCCTTTCACGGTGTTCCGATACGGAGGTGTGTCACCTTTGATGTTTCTCGCTAGCTGACTTGATCGTCGGAGTGCAAACGGCCGCGAGAACACCCTTTTGTTCACTTCTTTTCAGGTACTCACGAACGGAGCAGAACGAAGGTGCCCTAGCTCGTGAGGACAAGCCACGCATAAAGACGACCCTGGTCAACTGGCGGGAACATTTGGCGCCCACCGTGGGGCCGATATAAAACATCAGTCCCATTACACGGTTTTTCAGTTCCAGTTGCAGTTTCCAACCCAGTTCCAGTTCTCAAAACCCAGATAGTGAAGAGGGCTTCCGGAAACCACGAACATGAGACCCGCACGCGCTAGGAGTGAAGAGATGACCATGCAACAACTCATGGGCATGATGCAAGGACTGCAAGAACCAATGGTAATCGAAAGCGGAGCAAGAGCACATGCAGGCGGATCTCACAGCATCTCAGGCGAGAAACGATAAGCTCTACCGCGCCAACGAGGAGCTACGTCGTGGATGGCGCGACGTAGACGAGCCTGAGATTGCCAACCCACCCAGAGAATTCTCAACACCATTCTCACAGGCGATCAGCAATCCCCAACACCTTCACGGGGCCCAAAGTAACCTTCACAGGGATGGAGGATCCTGAGGCGCACCTCACTGCGTTCCACACACAGATGATGCTGGTAGGCGGTTCTGATGCCGTAAGATGCAAGATCTTTATGAGCACTTTGACTGGGATGGCCATGGATTGGTTCATCAACCTCCCAGAGGGTCACATCACGTCTTTCACGCGGCTATTCAGAGAGCAGTATTTAGCCAACAGTGCCCCAGCCCCAGTTTCATAGGACCTATTCGACGTGAAGCAGTATCAAGGTGAAACCTTGAAAGAGTACATAAGCCGCTTCGGGGCGCAGGTGGTGAAGGTGGGTACTACAGACGAACCCATGATCGTGTACGCATTCAGGAAAGGGGTGTGTCCTGGGTCTTTCAGCAAGTCACTCAATCCCAGCCGCCCCAAGACTTTTGCTTAAGTAAGGCGTCGAGCGGTAGAACACATTGCCTCTGAGGGCGAGGCATACGAGAAGTGCACGACAGCTGCACCTACACGCCCAAGAGTGCAGATGCGCACACAACCCGCTAGGGTCCACGAGAAGCACAACAAAATGCTTTTGATGTTTTAAAAGAAAAATTGACTAATGCTCCCATTTTAGCCCTTCCTAATTTTGCTAAAACATTTGAGATTGAATGTGATGCTTCAAGTATAGGCATTG
>Ga0123342_1005075_pt1 | contig 19452 bp, 15 predicted proteins | sample Turbeawhitnodule_FD_89960 | JGI IMG/M metagenome (GOLD analysis project Ga0123342, IMG submission 89960) | Root nodule microbial communities of legume samples collected from Mexico - Turtle bean Mexico white nodule | ecosystem: Host-associated > Plants > Roots > Nodule | place: Mexico: Nepantla... | reverse complement strand
GAGTTACTCAGCAAAAAGCCCACTCTTAAACAACCTCTAAACACTACCTAAGACACACTTAAAGCAAAAGGAAATATACATGAATTGTACATAGAAGTCTTCATCAAACACATGTCTTGAAGGACAGCAACCATCTTCAACAGCATCCACTAATGGTTATATGTACTATGTTGCTTTTGTTTATGCTTTTTCCAAATATACTTGGCTCTATCTTGTTTCACACAAATCTCAAGCCACTTCTGTGTTTTTACAATTTATAGCATTTGCCGAAAACAGACTAGATGTTCTTTAAAAACTCTTTAAATAGATAATGCAATGGAATTTTATCTTTAACCAAAATTTTAAACACTTATGGCATCACTCACAGACTCACATGTCCTCATACACACCAACAAAATGGTTCAGTTGAACGCAAACATCGCCACATCATTGACATTGGTTTAGCTCCTCTTGCTGGTTCCTCTTAGGTTCTAGGGTGAAGCTTTCTCTTATGTTGTTTTTATTATAAACATTTTACCTACTCCTGTTTTACATAACCTTAGTCCTTATGAAATGTTTTTTTTCTCGCAAACCTGATTATACGTTTATGAAAGTTTTTGGATGTGACTGTTACCTTTTGCTTCGCCCATATAAACAACGTAAATTTGATTTTCGCTCGTCATTATGCTTGTTCCTTGGTTATTCTTCTCATCGAAAAGGTTATATGTGCTTAACAACTTCTGGTAAATTTATCTTTTCACGCAATGTTTTCTTTAATGAGTTTCTTTTTTCCTTATTCTATGTCTAATAGCCCGTTCACGTTTTCTTATAATATAAACATTGAACCTTATGCTACCTCATCTCCTCTTACTGTTATCTCTTTTCCACCAGCACCACCACCTCTATTGAGTCTTCGTCTCCGTTGTCGTATGCACCTTCACCTTCGACCTCAACTGCTTCTTTGACGCCAATAGCAGCTCTTGATCTTAATGTCCACCCGATGATCACTCGTGCTAAGGATGACATCTACAAGCCCAAAGCTTTCCAGTCTTCTATTCATGGTGATTTGTTTAAACCCTCAACATACAAACAAGCTATGACTCAATCCCACTGGCTTCGCACGATGCAAGATGAATATGATGCTCTTATGCAAAATAATACCCAGACCTTGACTACTCTTCCTTCTGTTGCTAATGTTGTTGGGTGCAAATGGGTGTTCAAAAACAAGTATAATTTCGATGATTCTCTTCAAAGATACAGGGAACGCTTGGTGGCAAAAGGATTTCATCAATGTGAGGGCCATGACTTTACAAATACATTTAGTCATGTTATTAAACCATTACTATTTGTTTAATTCTCACCATTGCCTTATCTTCTTCTTGCCTATTCATCAGATCGATATCAACAATGCATTCCTTCACGATGATCTGGATTTCCCTGTTTATATGCACCAACCTCCAGGGTTTACAAGTCCTGATACCTCTCTTATTTGTCGTCTCAACAAGGCAATTTACTGTCTCAAGGAAGCCCTTCATTCATGGTTTCAAAAAATCTTCACCACTCTTGTTCGCATGGGGTTTTCATCCTCCAAAATTGATATCTCTTTGTTTACCCGTTTTACAACTACTAACACAATTTTTCTATTAATTTATGTTGATGATATTCTCTTCACTGGTAGCTCCAAAACTCTAGTGCAGGACTTCATTCAACGTCTTAGTTCCATCTTTGCGTTGAAGGACCTCGATCCACTTCATTATTTCATAGGAATTGAAGTTACATGACTTTCTGATAACACTCCTCATCTTTCGCATTATAAATACATTCAAGATCTTCTCAGACATACACACATGCTAGACTCAAAACCTCAACCTACTCCCATGATCTCCTCCCTACGTCTCATCGTTGATCCCACTCCCTATCGTTCTGTTGTTGGAGCACTACAATATGTTACTCTCACTCACCCTCAACTCTCCTTTTCCGTCAACAAAGTTTGTCAATTTATGAACAATACACAACTCACACACTGGAAGGAGGTTAAACGTATTCTTTGGTACCTTGCAGGCACAACAACTCAAGGTTTACACCTTTATCCTTCTCCAAGCTACTCAGTTGTTTCCTTTAGTGACTCCGACTGGGCCACTGATTTGGATGACCGCAAATTCATCTCAGGCTACTGCATCTATGTTGACCGCAATCTCATTTCCTGGTCCTCGAAGAAACAGAATGTATTCTCCCGCAGTAGCACTGAGGCCGAATATGGAAGTGTTGTAGCTGCCCTTATGAATATTATCTGGATCAAGTCTCTCATGGATGAACTTTGTCTTACCACACCAACACCGCGCCTTTACTCTGACAACATGGAAGTTGTTCAGCTTGTTACCAATCCTGTAATGCATTCATGATCCAAACATTTTGAGATGAATTTACATTTTGCTAGGGACTATGTACAACACAAATGACTCATACTTCTTCACCTGCCACTATGTTAGGGCCACTTTATTGCAACATGTTTCCCCTTTGTTGGTTGAACAATCCATGTGTGGAAGGTTATGTATGTATGGTGACGGTTGGTGGGAGCAATAACATCACTGGTGGTCATCTTATCCTATAATGGATCAAAAGCTTACTGTTCTGTGCGCTGGAACCTTGGTCTTTTTCTGCATAAACTGTTGATTCTGATGTTTAAAGTGCAGGAAAATTTGTTGTCTTTTTAGTGTTTCTGTTTTATATTGGATTGGGCTGAAACCTTTGGGCAGAGCTTTTATCTCTCTTAGCTTATGTGTATATATTGGTTAGCTTTGCGTGTAAAAAGGAAGTGCAATAAGCACGTGTAAAAAGCCATGCAGAACAAAAGAGTTAGAATGATATTCATATTCTCTCTCTCCTTAGCACTGTTCATCATCTTCTTCCTTCACTCCCATGCTTCAACAACCATGAAACATATACATAACGTTAAAATGGTATCAGAGTGGGTCTAACCCGCTCTGCTCTCCGATGTGACTGGTTCCTTTCTATCTCTACGTTCTTATCTTTCATTCTCCTTTCCTTATTCTTCCCGTTTTATCTCTCTTTGCTTTGTTCTCTTGAAAATGGCTGTCAATGAACAAGACCCATCCAAGAATGACCAACGAAATCCAGCCAGTGCATATTACCTTCATCCTGGAGAAAACCCAGGTATGGTATTGGTTACGCCACATCTTGATGGAACAAACTACCATTCGTGGAGTAGAGCAATGAAGCGTGAGCTGCTGTCAAAAGAATAAATACAAGTTCGTCAACGGTGAGATCCTTGAACCCCTGCAAAGTGATGCCAAGTACGAAGCTTGGGAAAGATGTAATGTTACGGTTGTTTCTTGGATTACACGAAGCCTTACTCTGCAGATTGCTCAAAGCACGGTGTACATTGATAATGCAAGAGACTTATGGAAAGATCTTGAAGAAAGATTCTCAAAGGGGAGTCACTTTCGTGTTTCAGACCTTCTGCAAGAAATCAACTCCATCAAACATGGTGAAAGAAGCATCAACGAATACTACATTGCTTCTAAAACTCTGTGGGAAGAGCTAGATTCTCTGCATCCGCTGCCCACCTACACTTGTAAATCAAAGTGTACGTGCAATGTGATAAAAATCATAGCGGGATACAGGGAGTCAGAAAGGGTCATGTGTTTTCTGAAAGGACTGGGAGAAAATTACAACATTGTAAAGACGCAAGTTCTGTTAATGGATCCTCTGCCAGGAGTCAATCATGTCTTTTCCTTGGTCTTGCAACAAGAAAGACACCTAAATGAAAGTGCAGTGGTGGATACATAGATTCTCATCAACAATGCCATTCAATATGGCCAAAAGATGAATGTGAAGAACAATGGAAGCAACCCTGCCTGGCGCAACTACGGAAGGGGAAGAGGAAAGAATTATGGTAAACAATGTTCCTTTTGTAATAAGATGAATCACACGGCTGATGAGTGTTACTTAAAGCACGGATATCCTCCTTGGATCAAACAAAGAACGAGTTATGCTGCAAACGCTATGAAAAGTGAGGTAATTAGTGAAACAGAGGCAGAAAAGAACGCACACAGTGATGCTCACAATGACCAAATCCTGAAAAATCTTGACGCTGAACAATTACAACAGCTTGTGGACATGATTCAGGGATGCAAAGGAAAACAAAGAGTGGTAAATAACAGCGTTGGAAACTCTTTGAAATCAAACAACACAGGTAAAGAAGGTAAAAATCTCCAGATCCTTGACACTAGGGCCACGGATCATGTAACGTGCTCCATTAGCTCTTTCACTAGCTTTTACGAGATAAAACCAGTAAAAGTTAAATTGCCAAATAACCACGATGTCATTGCTTCCCATGTTGGCACTGTTATTTTAACTCACAAAATTACCCTTCATAATGTGTTATATATACCTACTTTCACCCTGAACATAATATCTATACAAAGGTTGATAAATTCTTTAAAATGTAGGCTTGTTTTCACTGATAATGTTTGTCAGATACAGGTGAAATGTACTTCGAAGATGATTGGTCAAGCTGACATTGTGAATGGACTATATCATCTCCACACTGATGAGAAAGAAAGTCAGATTTACTTCCTGCGCGAACAAGAAAGTTTTGAAGTTGTCAAAGGATTGAATATATGGCATTGTAGAATGGGTCACCCATCAAAAAGGGTATTAGAAAAACTTGCTAAACAATACACGGATATACACTCCACTGATATAGATGTATGTACTCCTTGTCACCTTGCTAAACAACATAAGCTTCCCTTTCCATTAAACAAAACTAGTAGCGATCATGTTTTTGATTTGGTTCACATGGATATATGGGGTCCTTTAAATGTTCATTCTTTGCATGGGCACAAATATTTTTTAACTGTTGTTGACGATCACAGTAGGTATACTTGGATTCATTTAATGAAAAGTAAGAATGAAACTAGAGATTACATGCAACGTTTTGTCACTCACATTAAAAACCAATTCAACAAAGGTATAAAAGCTATTAGAACTGATAATGGAAAAGAGTTTTGTTGGAAAAGTTTCTATGATGAACATGGTATAATTCACCAAACTTCCTGTAATGAAACTCTCGAACAAAACTCTACTGTGGAAAGAAAGCACCAACATATACTTAACATTGCTCGCTGCATTTTGTATCAGTCAAACTTGCCAAAAAATTTCTGGTCTTATGCTGTTCTTCATTCTGTGCATCTTATAAATCGTCTTCCTTCTCCTGTCATTCAAAATGAATGCCCATATAAACTAATGCATGGTATGGCTTTTTATCTTTACAATATTAAAGTGTTTGGATGTCTTTGTTTTGCTTCTACCCTCGAGCAAAACAGACACAAGCTTGATCCCAGGGCATGCAAATGTATCTTTCTTGGTTTCAAGCATGGTACTAAAGGTTATGTGGTTATGGATGTTCATTCTAGAGAGATATTTGTATCAAGAAATGTGATATTCTATGAAACCTACTTTTGTAACTCAAAAAGCGAAAACAGTGATGAGACTACACTTGAAGACACTGATTTTACAATGTATGATGCTACCATTCCCAAACCTACTATGACAGAGGAAAACACTGAACAAGAAGAACCCAGGCGATCCACAAGAGTCAAGAGACCACCAACTTACTTGGAAGACTACCATCACAGCATAATGGCCTCACCATGCAACAATGCAACGTAGAAAACCAAGGTGTTGTACCCTCTTAGCTCTATTATACCTTACAAAAATTTGGCAGAACATCATTTAAAGTATGCTTTGTCAATTTCATGTCAAAATGAACCTCAAAACTTTGAGGAAGCCAGGCAATATCCAGAATGGATGGAAGCCATGAAAGCTGAAATAAAGGCTCTTGAAGAGAATGAAACTTGGAAGATTACGGAACTCCCACCAAACAAGATAGCCATTGGGTGCAAGTGGGTATTCAGAATCAAATGAAAAGCTAATGGAGACATAGAAAGATACAAAGCAAGGCTTGTGGCAAAGGGATACACACAGCGTGAGGGCATTGATTACATGGAAACCTACTCACCGGTGGCAAGAGTCACGACGATTCGCACCATCCTTGCAGTAGCCTCCGCCATGGACTGGCATCTTGAACAGCTCGACGTGAACAACACTTTCTTGCACGGTGACCTAGAAGAAGAAGTTTACATGGAAATTCCACCAGGTATTGCTTCCAACAAAACACATCAGGTATGCCGATTAATGAAGTCTCTTTACGGTCTAAAACAAGCAAGCAAATGCTGGTATGACAAACTCACTTCTTTTCTTTATTCCATCAATTTTGCTCGTTCTAAAGCTGACAATTCTCTCTTTATAAGAATCACTGAAGGTTCTTTCATTGCTCTACTTGTGTATGTTGATGACATCCTCATTGCTGGAAATAATGCCAATGAGATCAATGTTGTAAAGAGTTCTTTGGATGCAACCTTCAAAATAAAAGACTTAGGTCATTTAAAGTTCTTCCTAGGACTTGAGATAGCTAGGACTGGGGAGGGAATTCACATTTGTCAACGTAAATATGCTCTTGAGATTTTGGCTGATGCAGGAATGCTAAGTGCAAAGCCAGCGGCCACACCCATGGCGCAAAAGAATGAAAAACTGTTTGACAGAAATACAGAGGTACATGACGTATTCTTGTATAGAAGAATCATTGGAAGATTGCTCTACTCAGTAAACACACGACTAGACATTAGCTTTGATGTGCAATTCCTTAGCCAGTTTGTTGAATCTCCTACGAAGGCACATCACCAAGTTGCATAGAGGATCCTTCGTTACATAAAAACTTCTCCAGCACAAAGACTATTTTATCCCAAAAACACCAATTTACAGATCAAGGCATTCAGTGATTCAGACTGGGCATCATGCATTACAACACGACATTCCACCACGGGATTCTGTATTTTCCTTGGAGAATCCTTGATATCATGGAGAACCAAGAAACAGAGCACCATTTCCCGCTCTTCATCTGAAGCTGAATACCGAGCTCTTGCAGCTACAAGTTGCGAGATTCAATGGTTGAGTGTTTTGCTCGAAGATCTACATGTAACCACTAATGGAGTTGCTAGCTTATTCTGTGACAACCAGTCAGCAAGACACATAGCACAAAATAACAACTTCCATGAACGAACCAAGCATATAGAGATAGATTGTCATGTAGTAAGGGAGAAGCTTCATGAAGGTCTCTTCCACTTACTACCAATCAGCACTGAAGATCAACCTGCAGACCTCCTTACCAAGTCTCTTAACAGAGAGATTTTTTACAAATTTCTCTCCAAGCTAGGTGTGTTAAACATTCACCCACCAGCTTGAGGGGGCGTTTTAGTGTTTCTGTTTTATATTGGATTGGGCTGAAACCTTTGGACTGAGTCTTTATCTCTCTTAGCTTATGTGTATATATTGGTTAGCTTTGTGTGTAAAAAGAAAGTGTCATAAGCACGTGTAAAAAGCCATGCAAAACAAAAGAGTTAGAATGATATTCAGATTCTCTCTCTCCTTAGCACTGTTCATCATCTTCTTCCTTCACTTCCATGCTTCAACAACCATGAAACATATACAGAACGTTAAAATGTCTTTTACACTGTCAGGGGAGCCAATCTTTTTCTCCTTCTCACAGGTACAATAGTTATTTTTTGAGGTTTGTCCATTAAAGGGGAGCCAAACTTATGCTGATCTTCATAAGGTCCTCTCGGTAGTGAAGCTAATGGTGAGGGTGATGGTCATTCTGCAGCTGAGGCATGCTTTCTTGAGGAAACCAACGTGAACCTAAGTACAAGGGGTGCTGTTTTTGTTCTGGTTTAGTGCAGATCCCTTCAAGCATCTTATGCAGTTTTTGCTGGAATCCTACCGTTTTTGTCGAAGCACTCCAATTCTGTGTTGGTTTTGATGTAGATGACGGGTGAGAAACTATTATCATTGTATATGAGGCTTGTTTTTTTAGGATACTTTGCCTTAGTATGCTGCATAATTATGTAGTAAATTTAGACATTCATAAGTTTTGGTCTTGTTTTATGTTCAAGTTATGTTTCTGGTTTTAGTAAGATAATTAAAAATATGAATAAGGATACATCTGTCTTCTTAAATTAATTAATTCTTTGCTCATTAGAAAAATTAATTTAGATATTAATTTAGAAATTACTTTATAAATTTATTTTATATAATTTGTAATCTTTAAAATAATATTTAATTTAATTAATATAGTAATTAATTGATTTTTTTATTTAAAATTGTTTTCTATTTAATGTTTTTATAATATATTTGTGTTATAGATGCTGATATTTTTACAACGTAAACCCAGCATACAATCATTAAAAATATTAATCTTTACAATCATTAAAAATATTAATATTTTCTTTGAAAAAAAACTAATTTAAATATTAATTTAGAAATTAGTTTATAAATTTACTTTATATAATTTTTAATCTCTAAAATAATATTCAATTTAATTAATGTAGTAATTAATTATTTTTTTATCTAAAATTATTTTTTATTTAGTGTTTTTATAATACATTTGTATTATAGATCCCGATATTTTTACAACGTAAACCCAGCATACAACTATTAAAAATATTAATATTTTCATAGTTTCTGGATTTACTGTAATTTGGAATTCTTTTGTGTATTTCTCATTTTGGGGTTTTTTTTTGGCTTTTCTATGCTTTTGAAAGTTTTTCGTAATGTAGGGTAAGGTTTATTTTTTTCCTACGTTATTTTGTATTTGATTCCAATTTTAGTTTTTACTATTAATAATAATATTATTATTTTTATTTATATTATTAAAATTAATAATAATAATATTAATATTAATAATAATTTTAATAATAATATTTTAATATTAATAATTATAATAATATTAATATTATTATTAATAGTAATAATAATAATTATTATTATTATTATTATAATTATAATAGTAGTAGTAATTATAATAATAAAAATAATATTATAATTTTAATTTTAATATTAATATTAATATTAATACTAATTTTAATAATAATAATTTTAATATTAATAATATTAATAGTAATTATAATAATATTTTTCCAAATTAGTTAGTGTTATCTATCCATCTTCCTATTCTTGCAATTTCAATTTAGCCTAATCAAATATGTTCTTGAATAAAATAAATATTTATCGCAAGCATACTTTTGAATTTGACTTTCTTCACATCATTGTTATAATTTTATTCAAAATGTTTTTTTTGTATGTTTAAATGTAGATTGTGATTAAATTTAGTATGAAGGGTTTCATTTATTGAAGTATTGACCAATTGGACTCGAGTATGGTTGAGGTTAATATGTTAGTCATTCACAAAAAGTAGTCTAGGAAGTGGTGACCAATCTAAGTTTTTGTCCAGCGATCAGGAGGATGATGAATAAGGTGAATTGTGTTTGTTATCACACTTTATTTATCACATGAAAAATGAAATTGATTACTTTAAACATTTTGAGCAATGTAACATTGGTAACACAGACCCACTAACTAATAAATATGTCCAACCTAAAACATAAATTATAAATATGGTACACAACTACTGGTTCGACGAATCCACTACGTAACTGTACATTGATAACAATGACATTAGAGAAATTCACTTTGGGGTCCTCCATTGGGTCACTTCACACAGACCTCATGCACCACCCCACCGAACAACAACAGTAAGTTCAAAATGTCAGAAATTTGTTCAGTGTGCAAAAAGTTGATAGCAGGTCACAACTTAATCTTACACAAGTCACCACATACTCTGACTAACTACATTTTGAGATTAGAGAATTTTTCCTCTGTGTTCTCCACTGAGGTTACTTTACACACACCCCATGCACCAGCCCACCCAAGAACAAAATAAAGCTTAAAATTTCTAAAATTATTTCACTATGTATAAACTTGGTAGTACGTCCCTATTTATTCCTACCTAGGTCACCACTTAGTGTGTCTGTCACTAACTACATTGATATTGAGATGAAAAAACTTGATTTTGATGTGACTTTACACACATTTCATGCACCACCCCACCTAAGAACACCAATAAGCTCAAATTTTCAAAAATTTGATCAATGAGTAGAAACTTGGTAGCAGGTAACCACTTATTCCTATATAAGTCACCACTTATTGTGACTAACTACATTCACACCAAGATTAGAGAACTTAACCTTGGTGTCCTCCATTGAGGTCACTTTATACAACCCTCATGCACCACCACACCCAAGAACAAAACAAAGTTTAAAAATTCTAAAATTATTTAACTGTGCAAAAACTTAGTAGTAAGTCACATCTTATTCCTACCCAGGTCACCAATTAATGTGACTATGACTAACTACATTAACAGTGACATTAGAGAACTTGACTATCGTGTCCTCCACTGGGGTGACTTTACACACATCTCATGCACTGCACCACCCCACATAAGAACAAGACAAAACTCAAAATTTCTAAAATGTGCAAAAAGTTGATAGTCGGTCACCACTTACTCTGACTAAATGACATTGTGGTTAGATAATTGTACCTTGGTGTCTTTCATTGAGATCACTTTACACACACGTCATGCACCACCCCACACAATAACAACACAAAGCTTAAAATTTCTAAAATATAGAAACTTGGTAGTAGGTCACCACTTATTTCTACACAGTCATCACTTAATATGACTGTTTTTAACTACATTAAAAGTCATATTAGAGAACTGGACCTTCGTGTCCTCCACTGGGATTATTTTACGCATACCTCATACCTCATACACTGCACCACCCTACACAAGAACAATACAAACTTCAAAAAGTTTAAAATTACTTAACTCTGCAGAAAGTTGGTAGCATGGTCACCACTTATTCCCTACACAGGTCACCACTTAGTCTGAATAACTATATTAACATTGAGATTATATAATTGTACATTGGTCTCCTCCATTGAAGTCACTTTACACACACCTCATGCATCATTCCGCACAAAAACAACACAAAGCTCACATGTTTACAAAAGTGGTAGCCCTTGTATACGATTTTACCTTCATAATGAGACCGTTGAAACAAGGAACACCCTAAAATATGGTTGGTTAAATTTGCTTGGAGTATAATTGACTATATATAACTTATATTTAGCTAAAAGTGATTTGTAGTGGTGCTAACAGAAAATGACAACCCTACAAAAGGGTTGTCAAATACAAAAGAATGCACACAAGACCCTCTTAAATAAATGATTTTGAAATTCATAATCTATATCATCATTTTGTTTTTTTTTTAATAATTCTTTAATTTTTGTAAATTATGTGATTCTTTTGATGATAGTAGTTTGTTATATTGCATATAATCTATGTTTATTATTATGAATATGTACTTTATAGATCATGTTACAAGATCAAAATTTGTGGATTTCTCGTAATAATTTAGAAAAAACTTCTAAAGAATGTTTATTAACATTCTAAAAACAAAATAAGGATGTAAATGATCAATAAAATATACTATTAAATTTACTATATTAATAATATAACTATTTCGCAATTTATAACTTTCAGATTCAAGATTTTGAAGAAACACTAGGTATGCGAATTTTTTATACTTAAAAATTATGAATCTTATAAATTATAAATTCTATAAATAAATAAATTTGGTGGATTCATATAATATGTTATTGATAATAAAATATAAATTTTATTATTTAAATTTTCATTTTATTTTGAGAAAAAATAGATTTATATATGCTCTATAGAAATGATTGTTTTTTAGAATCATAACAATTTTTGTTGAGAACATTAGTTTTTGAAAATGTTACTTTGTTAAATATAACAAATATGAGATTTTTTTAATTTTAGTTTTTTTGAATTTTTTTTATCAAATATTTGTCTCGTCTAAATTGAATAGATAGATTTTACTATTTTAAAAATTAATTACTTAATAATTAATAATATAAAATTTGATTATTTTTTTATTTTTTAATTTAAATATAATATATTTTATTAAATAGTTATATTATTAAAATGATTTTTTAAACGTGAAAAAAATAAACTTTTAACTTTACAATTTTATGATTACATTAATTTTTTATCACATCACAATTTTCAATTTTTCAATTTTTCTCTATCTTGACCATTTGACAAAATTATACCACCATGTAAACCTTTCACATCATTAGTTGTAATTTGGCGCAATCAAAATCTGGTTATTAAATAATTATTTTTCTTGTATTATTATTGTATTAAATTATATTACATGTAATTCAAAATATACTTTTAACATCCACTAAAATAGCTTGAACTATTAATAAGACAATAAATCGATATATTTGCTTGACAAATAAAGTATCTCATTAGAAAATATTTTTCATCTTATAAATATGTATTAAAAGATATACTCGTTTAATTCTTTATAACAAATAATATATTGCTGTTTAAAGAAAAAAAATGCCGCATGTATCTTTCAAATTTTGTAGATTTTTTTTAATAAAGGATGTGTATTCACGAAAATAGTAATTACAGAAAATAGTAAAAATCATCAAATTAATTTTATTTAAGATGATATTTACAAACAAGTTTGATTATTTTTTGTTAACTTTTTCATTATTGGGAGAAATCTCGTAGTGACACTATCAAACAATTTGGACTCAAATTTCATCGGTAGATTTTGCAAAAATAAAAAATAAAAAATTAACTTAATGATGGAGAGATGATTAATAATTACATTTCCGTGGAAACTAAAAAAATACATCAAACATTATAAAATCCAGCACAATAATATTTAAGGCATCGTCTAAGATATTTAAAACAGAAAAATTAATTTTTAATTATTATTAATTAACATTTTATTGTATGAGCTGATTTATTTATATTAAATATACAATTTTAAAGTAATGAAGAATGACATTTGATGTTATGGTATATGATACCAATTGCAAGAATAGAAACACCACAATCTCTTCACCATATATTTGAATCGTAAATCTATTTGTCATACATTTAACACTCTAAACGATTTCGGTCTCCAATAAAAAAAAAGTATTGATTTTAGTATGATTATACAGTGATAAAAAAAAAAAAAACTTTTCCATATTATATTTACCCTTCGACCATTATTCTAACCATTCATATATTAAGTCTTAGTTGTATCATTAGGTCTATACCATGTATACTTCTTTCTTCTTAGTAGTAGTTCATATAACTTAGTTTTATCTATAAATTCATTGAACCGTGTCATCTTAAGTCTTTCATTGTTACATGCCTCGTTTCCTTTAGAATGCATAATATCTCAAAATAACCTAATTTATCTAATCACATGACCATCTATTTGTGTTACTCAATATTTGCAAACTCCCCTGTAATGGACACATTATCAAGAAACCCTTTGTACATGACAAACAATAAATAAACCTATTCTTGTCAAATATGGATATGCACACAGAAATCAAACAAATTACAAAGCAAACTTTCAATTAATACACTAAAAAGAAATGATGGACCACATAGAACAAAACTTTGCACATGATGAGATCCTAAACCCTAATTAAGTGACAAAGTGTAATGAAATTTATAAACTGCACAATTAGTTGGATACAAACAACCAAAACCTCAAAATAAAATTGTAATCCCACCATAAACCCCTAAACCAAGGAATCCGACAACAATCTAACCAAGTGGGACTCACCATAAAAAGTCAGTAAAATCACCAACTGCACAAGCCAACAATGCTAACAGCAAGAGTGCAATTGATACCACTGCAATGCACAATATCACTCTCCAAATTTTGCAATTAGTATTTCGAGAACAACCCCTAATTCATTCTTCTTCAATATTCTAGAAACATACAAAATTTCCACCAAAACAAATGCCTACAAATAACATGTTCTAAATGGCATGTTATTTATAAATGCAATATACAAATTCTTAAATGAATATGTTTCCCCTAATTCCCCTAATTCTTAAATGTCATTTATAAATGCGACTATGGTAAATAGTTCCACATTTGAAAAAATTTCCGCATATCTTTCTCCCCAGAATTAACCGAGAGGGAGAAGAAATATGATGTTTCACCTTTATCACCATGGGTATATCGTTGTTGAGATTTAGGAAATACTTTTCTTCCTCCCATGAATATGTTTTCTACTTAAGTATATAAATCCAATAAACTGATTTCAATGTATATTACTTTAGTATAATTTTTACCATTAGTTTACTCTTATATTCTTGTAAAGTTACTATAATCATACTTTAATTATAGTAGTTTTTATATGAGAAAACAAAAAATACCATATAAAACTAAAAATAATGATTATTCATTTCTAATTTTTTTAATATTTATGTAAATATAATTTTTAGGAAGTTTTATGATATTAGCTCTCTTCTCTTTTAAATTTAAACAAAAAAAATATTGCATAAAGGCATTTATTAGGCAGATGGTTTACATTCTGTTATGACAGTTACGCATATGTAACTCATATATACATGTATATCATGCATCCATAATGCATTGTAACTCATATATTCAAGATACTCTTTTCTTATACTCTCTCTTCTAACATGGTATCTAGAGCTATCTTTTTCCCATGACCTCTTCCGCTATCCCTTTTTCATTATCTTCTTCCTCTATTTTTCTCCACCTACTTGGCCAATGGCATTGCCTTCCTTACACCATTTTTCTACCCCGATAACACTAAAACTTACAAATGATTTTTTATTTATTTGGAAACAACAAATATTTGCCACCCTTCATGGTCTTGATCTCATGCATCTCTTAGATGGTACTAATGTTCCATCAAAGTTCCTTCCATTCGAAGATCAATATCATGAAACCACCATCAACCCTGTTTTTCTACACTATTATAAGCAAGCCCAGCTACTCGTAGCCTGGTTGCTTGCCTCCATATCCTCCTCCATCTTAACCAAAATGGTAGGTCTAGAATTTTTTTTATTCTATTTGGACGTGCCTATCCACATACTATGCGTCCCACACAAGGGCCACCATCAAGAAGCTTCGTCTTCTTCTTCGCACACCCAAGAATGACAGAACCGTTGTCAACTACCTTCTTGATATCAAAAAGACCGTTGATTCTCTTTCTGCCATTGGTGCTTCCATTTCTAATGTTGAACACATAGACGCCATCCTGGATGGTCTATCGGAGGAATATGATGGTTTCATCACCGTTGTTCTCTCGCGTTCTGATCCCTACACTGCTGACGAGCTTAAGTCTTTACTCCCAGCTCAAGAAGAAAGGTTTGAGAAACATAAACTCATACAAAACTCCATTATTCAAGCTAATCAGGTTTCCACACCATGGTTCTCAACTCCTCCAACAAGAAACCCAGTTTTCAAACCAAACCCTACCGCGGTGGTCACAACCTGAGTCACCCATTATATCCAAACTCTGTGCATTCCTTTTCTGGATCGAGACCTATCACTCGTCCTTGTTTCCGCCATCCTACACCTTGGAATTCAATTAAATCGTATTGTCAAATCTGCCACAAACAAGGACACACTGCTAATACATGTTGGCATAGGTATGATCCTTCTACCAATTATTCATTTACGGCTAATGTATCTCAATCTTCCTTCTCAATCGGTGATGACTCCACTCCATCTATTCTAGGTGCACCATCGACCATCAAAGATCCTCTTTCGTACCCCGACAGTGAAGCTACCGACCATGTCACTAACGACCCATCTGTTTTTCACAACAAATCACTTTATCATGGCTCTGAATCATTAAAGGTTGGCAACGGTCAAGGTATGAGTATTATACACACAGGATCTGCTTTCTATATTGCACCACACACACACAAAGTTCCTTCTACGTAATTTGTCACATGTTCCACATATCACCAAAAACTTGATTAGTGTTGCTCAATTTACAAAAGACAATAATGTCTATTTTGAATTTCATCCTCACTCATGTTTTGTTAAACATTAAAACACACATCAGATCCTCATTCAAGGAATAGTTAGAGATGGTCTATATGTTTTTCCTTCTTCCACTGATTCATTCTCTTACACTGTTAACCATGCTTCCTACAAACCAAATGTTCATCCCTTACAACTCTGGCATAACAGGCTTGGGCACAATAGTTTTACTGTTGTTTAACGTGTTTTAAAATCTTGTAAGATACAATATAACTCTAAGAAACAATTTTGTAATGCATGTGTGATCGGTAAGTCACACCAACTACCTTTTCATGCTTCTGCTAACAATTACATTGCACCTTTACAATTGGTTTTAATTGACATTTGGGGACCTTCACCAATATGTGCTTCCAATGGTTCACGATATTATATCTCTTTTCTGGATGCTTATAGTCGTTATACATGATTGTTTGTTATTTCACATAAATCTCAGGCTTCTCTTGCTTTGTCTCGTTTTAAAATATTTGTTGAAAACCAAACCGGCTATAAACTAAAAGCTATCCAAACTGACAACGCCAAAAAGTTTCTATGTTTCAAACAGTTTACTACCGCTTTTGGAATACATCACCATCTCATATGTCCTCACGCTCATGAGAAGAATGGATCCATCGAAAGAAAGCACAGACATATCACTAACATGGGGGCTCACTCTTCTTTCTGCTGCTTCTTTACCTCTCAAGTTCTGGACCGAAGCATTCAAGACAGTCGTTCACATCATCAACCTTCTACCCTTTCCGGTTCTTGGTAACCAATCTCCACATACTCTTCTCTTCCCCAATGCACCTGATTACACAGTTTTAAGAACGTTTGGTTGTGCATGCTATCCTCTTCTTCAACCATATAACAAATATAAACTTGATTTTTGCTCTTCATGTTGCATTTTTCTTGGCTATAACATACACAATTGCAACTACATATACCTTTCTTCATTTGGTAAAGTTTACATTTCTCGTCACATTATTTTTCAAGATCTTTTTCCATATAATATACCATAATACAACTTTATTCATCATGCTCCTCCTGAGATCATCCCTCATACTCCTGCTCCCATCCCCTTAATAATCTCGCAACCCATGTCTTCTCCTCATTCTAATACTTTAAACATCTTTCCTTTTTCTACACATAATCCTGATCCTAAATCCTCTACCATAATACAATCTCCTTCTTCTAATGTTTTTCTTACCAATTCCCTCACTGCTACAAACTTAAATGATCATCCTATGATAACACAATCAAAAGCAGGTATTTTGAAACCCAAAACCTTTACCTCTCACACTGATCTACACTTTTCTATACATGCCACTGTCATCGAAGCTCTTCACTCTCCACACTGGTTTCAAGCTATGACAGACGAATATGATGACCTTATCAAAAACAAAATGTGGATCCTCACATCTCTTCCAGTGGATCCAAAGTTGTAAGATGCAAGTGGGTTTTCAAAAATAAATACAATGTTGATGGCTCTTTCCAAAGGCACAAGGCACGTCTTGTGGCCAAAGGCTTTAGTCAAATTGCAGGTAGTGATTACAATGAAACCTATAGCCCTGTTGTCAAGCCAACAACCATTCGTGTTGTTCTTTCGCATGCTATTTCTGCAGCATGGCCCATACATCAAATAGACGTCAACAATGTGTTTCTGAATGGTGATATTCACGAAGATGTCTATATGCAACAACCTCCAGGTTTTCAATCTTATCTCCTCATCTCATGTGCAAGCTTCAGAAAGCTATATATGGCCTCAAGCAAGCGTCGCGCTCGTGGTTTGAAAAGCTACGTTCTACCTTGGAATCTATTGGTTTCCATTCTACTAAAAGTGATAACTCTTTATTTGTTAAGTTCGATCCATCTTACACCATTTTCATTTTAATTTATGTAGATGACATTGTCATTACAGGGTCCTCAGCTTCTCACATTCAAGCTTTGATACACACACTAGGCTCCTTTCTTGCTCGAAAAGATTTGGGACATCTTCATTATTTTCTTGGCATCGAAGTCCAGCATCTCAAAGATGGAAGTATCAATCTATCTCAAACCAAATTTATAAACGATCTTCTTTAGTGAACCCACATGCACGAAGCTCATACTGTTCCAACTTCCATGCAGATGCTCTTCGTCTATCAAAAGATGTTTCTATGACTGTTCAAGATCCCACTTTATATCGCTCTGTCGTCGGTGCCCTACAATATACTCTCGTCACACGCCCTGAGCTTTCCTACAACGTCAACAAGGTTTTCCAGTTCATGCAAAATCCTCAAGAACACCATTGGAAAGAAGTCAAACATATCTTAAGATATCTTGTTGGAACCACAAAGCACGGTTTTGCTATTAGACGCAGCCTATCCACGGACATCCTAGCTTTCAGCGATGTAGACTAGGGCAGTGATGTAGACGATCGCAAATCCACCACAGGTTATTGCGTCTATCTTGGATCAAACATCATCACTTGGTCTTCTCATAAATAAAAGGTGGTTTCAAGAAGCAGTACAAAAGCGGAGTACCGGAGCATAGCTGTTGTCCTCACTGAAGTTATTTGCCTTCACTCTCTTCTCCATGAACTACACATATCCACCTTACAACCCCACCTCTTCTCCGATAATCTGGGTGTTGTTTTACTTAGTGCAAATCCAATCATGCATTGTTGCACAAAACATTTTGAACTAGACCGTCATTTTGTTAGGGACTACGTTAAACAACAATTTGTTAAGTTAATCCATTTTCCTGCTAGATTTCAAGTCGTAGATGCTTTCACAAAACCAGTATCGGGACGCTCTTTCACTAGCTTTCGTCGTAAACTTATGGTTATTGACAAACAATAAGTTTAAGGAGAGGATATTAGGCAAATGATTTAAATTCTGTTATGACAGTTACGCATACGTAACTCATATATATACATGTATCTCATGCATCTGTAATGCACTGTAACTCATATTCAAGATACTCATTTCTTCTACTCTCTTCTAACAACATTGAGCTTCAAATTAATCATTAGCTTTGTAATTTTTTTACCTTTGCAAGGTTGTCGCTCTCAACTTATCTTAAACATGAAGAAATAAGATTACTTATTTATGAAATGTTAGTTGAAAATATAACTTATTTTAGTGAGATGAGAGTTGGCAGACTATAAAAATGATAAAAAAAACAATTAAAAGCCAAAAAAATAAAAATAAAAGTATTAATTCATTTTATTAACATACCACATTTTATTTTATATACAAATATATTATTTTAAATTATATGAAATTATAAATTTATTTAAATATGTTCTTATAAGTAAGTGGGTAAGGAAATATGCAACTCAACCATCTTATCCCAATTTTTAACTCACGAATTAGTGCATTAAACTACTTAAGTGATCTCACCACACTTTACGGGTTAGATGAGTTCAAATAATTTTGTCATCCATAACCATAAGTTTCAATATTGGATTGAATTTATTAACCACAATAATGGTCTGTAGAATATGTTAGTGCTATTTATTTATATTTAGATAAATAAAAAATTCCTGTTTAATTAATCTTAATAAAATAATTTTGAAACATATACTATATAAATTTGATTGTTTGTTTTTCTCATGAACTTT
>Ga0123342_1005074_pt1 | contig 19454 bp, 8 predicted proteins | sample Turbeawhitnodule_FD_89960 | JGI IMG/M metagenome (GOLD analysis project Ga0123342, IMG submission 89960) | Root nodule microbial communities of legume samples collected from Mexico - Turtle bean Mexico white nodule | ecosystem: Host-associated > Plants > Roots > Nodule | place: Mexico: Nepantla... | reverse complement strand
ATTATTATTATTATTATTAATATTATTATTATTATTATTATTATTATTATTATTATTATTATTATTATTATTATTATTATTATTATTATTATTATTATTATTAACTTCTTATACTTAATAGAAGATAGTATAGTTCTCTGGGTTTTCGAAGAAGATATAATAAGACCATAGAATCTGAGAATTTCTATTTTTAATTTCAAGTCTTATGGTTTAAAATTTTTAATCTTAGTAAAATTTTGAGAATTAATCCAACCTTGTCAAAGATAATACAACCAGGATTATTAGTAGTATTTACATTGCATATATTCTAGTGCACAAATTCTACATGCTTCATTTTCATCTAATGTTTGAAATGCTTAGTTCTCTTGATGCTACATTGCTTAAATCTATTCAAGAACAAAAATGATGCCACTACAAAATCAATTCAAATAATACCATTGTGGTCCCATGATGAAATTAACTAGAAAACCAATGAGTTGGGAGTTAGTAGTAAATGCAACTGTCCAATTAGAATTGGAAGAAAAAAAAATATAATAAATTTGCATAAGGTCTACTACAAGGGCAACAAAACCCTTTTATGAATTGTCAATTTTGTTTTATAAAATCACATGTTTTCTGTGAAAGACAATTAAATAAAATGACTACAAACTATAGTTGACTTTTGTTCTAGGTTTTTCTTAAATTCATTAAGAGACTAATTTCACTCTTAACAATTATTTGTTTGATAAAAATTTACAATAGGTTTATCTTTTGTGGAAGACAAGTTTGTTGATAAAAGTATCATAAACAAGAAAAATCTCTTTCTAACCATTTAAGAGAGTAATTTGACATTAATGGTTATGTTCTAAGTGGTTATGAAGAGTACATTGTGCATGGGCTTTTTCATGATAAGAAAGTAAAGAGGAAGTTGAAGCAATTGGTGAAGGTACAAAATTATGGGTAGGTGGACCACAATGTTGCTTTAGTTCATAGCTTGATGATTATGATGATCATGAGGACCATATGAAACGTTGTGGACCCAAATTTTAGGACCATGTGTGCCCTAGCTTAAGCCCAAAATCGATGCATTGACTAGGACAAGACAAAATGAATCCAAAGACCTATTCTAAACCTTCAAAAATCTTAGAAGCAGCATGCTAAAAAGTTTCAATCTTCCCTATGTGAAACATTTTGGCCATAATTGCATGCATAAACATAGTCTTCAACAAATCCAACACCCCCAATCATCTTCTAGATTCCTTCCTATGGTTTAGCTTAGCATGAAACAAAGCAAAATCAAGAATTCAAAATTGGATCTTGTCTTCTTCTTTTTTCTTTTCTCTGTCCACTCCTTTTTTGCTCATGACATCTTATGGTCGTTTCAACATGTTATAGAAATAAACAAGGAATGTAATCATCATTATAACTAGAATGTAGTTTCAATCCACTTTAATTCAATTTAGCATCCTATAACATAAATAAATTGTGAGAAAATGTTCACAATATCTTATAAATGAATAATATGTTAATTCACAATGAAAATACTTTTTTTTTATAAAATTTTATGTTAATCATCACTTTCATGAAAAAATATTATTAAAAAATACCAATAATTATGAAGACTAAACCGAAATATATATATAAAAAAACTTTAAATTTAAATAATTCAAAAATAAGATTTTAATATCTTTTAAAAAAAAATCTAAAAAACAGTTATGAAACAAATAAAAGAAGAGACAAGCACTTGTGAAATCTAAAAATAAAATCTATAAAAAATATAAATACTTTTCATTATCATTTTATAACAATCTTATATGTTAATTGATTAGTTAATGAAACAAATAACTTTATAGGATAATGTAATTTCACATTTTTTTATTGAAATAGTTTTATCGTCTTATTACTTCAATAAAATGTATGATATCTTTTTAGTTTTAGAATTATATATATATATATATATATATATATGGCTAAATAGTTATGATAGTATTTAAATATTCTTTATTTCTTAATAATATTTTTTTTGGGTTTTTTTTTAATTATACAAACTCTATAAAAAGCTAAAATGAGTGAAAAGAAAAAAACAGAATATAACTTGATATTTTTTATTTACTAATGATCCAATAGCATTTTGATATTTTTTTTTCCGAAACAAGTACAAATAAAATGACCCTTTGTTAATTTTGATAAGTAATTGTGTAAATGGCGATTACCTTTTGTTTTCAAATGTATAAAAAATTATAACAGATTCATAATATGTTATAAATAAATAACATGTGTATTTATGGAGTAGAGGGGTCCAAAGTAATACTTGTTCGTTGGGTATATAATTGTCGACATGTCGGTTTGTTTGTTGGATACATAATTGTCGACATGTCGGTTATTTTTTAGTTTCTTCAAGTTTTCTCTATTTGTTGTTGGTGATTCAACGCTCAAGTCAGTGTTAGATTTAAGTGTGTTTTCATAGAATATAAAAAACGTATCTCATTTTCTCACAAATAGTTCTATTTATAATGTTGACTCATGAACTTTTACGTGTGTGGGTTGGATAGTTAGTTAACAACTATCATAGGAGTGTATTCAGTTTGATCATTTTCTATCGTTATATTGTAATATTTTATAGATATTTTGAAGTGTGCATTTGACTCATTTAACATTATTTGTAACTGCTTATTTACTACGTTGTAAATGATATTTGATTCGGGTGGTCGGTTATTCGGTCGGTCGACCGGTACAATTATGATTTAATTGTAAATTAATTTCCAATAGCATATATAAGGTTGATTTTTATAATAATACTTAAAAAATTATATTATTGTTTTTTAAATTTTTTAGTAGCATAAATTTTCTACATGGACAATACATATTTATTATAATGTTTTTACCACTTCCTAATTACTTCAAGAAAAAAAGTGTTATTTTTTTGAATATTTAAGAAAATACTTATTTATGTCATAGGATTCGAAAATAAAAGATGGTCAGCACAATGAGGCTTTGGAGAAGGGGATTTGGGAATGAGTCAACACCATTAATCAAGATTGCCATTTTTCATGTACCTATTTGGAATTTCAATTAATAATTCTTATCAATTGAAATAAATTTTTACCTAACCCCTTTATTTGTAGTACTTTTGTTTTTTTTTCTTCTTATAAATATTTATATATTTATATATTTCCGTTAGACTATTGAATAAATCAAAATTTTTAATGAAAATTCATCATTAACAGTTTATAAATATTTCATACTAGTAATTACTAGTATAATTACAAGAAAAAATACTAAGATATTTGTTCTTTGTTGTAAAAAAACATTAAAGAGGAATTAAAGACATGACATAAACAATTTGACAGAGAGGGGACAAAGGTAGCCGAAACAAGGAAGTTGGGGATAAGAACTGAATGACAGTGGACCCAAGAAAGAAAGAACTGATGAGGTGGCTAAAATCTTGGAAAACTTAACTCAGGTAACTTTGTTCATGAAAACTGCAGAGAAGACACAGAAACATTGTCAACTCCAGAAAAGAAAAAGCTGTGCAATCAAACTGTGAGAGGAGGCAGGGAGAGAAAGAGATCAAGAAAAAGGAAAAATGGGCTTTGAAATTTGAAAATCTGAGAGAGAGAGAGAGTGTGTGTGTGTGCAATGGAGAGAAGAGAAAAAGGTGTGGAGGGAGAGGACAAAAGGGGTGGATTAATGGTGGAAAAGTTGAGGGAAGGGGTGTTGGTGAGGAAAAAGGGAGGGCCTAGTACTCCACCACCCACATGGAGACTTGAGCTTCCATCTCAGTACAATGGCAGTGACAAGGTTCAAGAGTTTCTCAACTTTCCCACTTGTTCTACTCTTTCCGCTAGAAAGCTCTGTGCCAACCTCTGGGAAGTTCTGCCCCACCAACAACAACACACCCTACCTGTCAAAATGAACAAGCTTGGTACCAACCTCAGCCGCCGCCGCCGTAACCGCCGCCGTCTCCACCACCCTAAGGACACAGGTTCTGAAGTGAACAACGACCGATTGGCCGAGCCTCCAGACACCCCTTCTCGTTCTGATCAGGTTTTGTCTCAATTTATGCGAATGCTCATTTTTTTTCCTTGCAAAAAAGAAAGGAAAAATTGTGAACTCTTTCCTATTTAACTACTTGTTTTGCACTTTTGAGTTCTACCTACTTGTATATATTTTGAAAAGTTGTTTTTTTTTTTGTTTCCCATGTATGATTTGCTTTGTGCTAGTTCAGAAGTGGTGTCTCGAGGAATTCTACCCTTGTCTTTTGTTGTTTGTTGCTGGCTTTAACTTCACCACCTCTTGTGGTTGAACAAGATCTTGCCCTCTTGGGAATCTGATTTGGTGGGTAGGGTGTCCCATCTGTTCCACTTGGTTCCATTACACACATACATGTGCCTAACCTTTTTCTTTAAAGTATTATTTTACTAAATTTCCCCCCATCGTTTTGTTAAGTTCCTTTCTTAATGGCTTAAAAAAAGGGAAATTTCAGTTAAAATTTGGTACTGGATTTGGTTTCTGACTTTTTGTGTATGTTCAAGCAAGTGGATTATTTTTCTAAATCTCTTCCCATAAATCAACACATTGTTGTCGTAGATGGGCAATTTCTTAGTGAAGCTAGGGTAGATCATAAACTAACTAGAAGCTTCTCATGAAGAGGGTTTATTGCATTCCTCCGTTCTTCAGTTGGCTAGGATATTATAATGAAATTTCTTTCACTGAGATCCCTTACACTCCTATGGTTGACATTGTTCTCATGAGTTCTGTTATCAAAACTGCAATATAGTATTAGTAAGTAGTTTAAGAAGAAACTTTACTGCTTTTAGCTGCATAATAAGTAGCTATATCATCCCACTGTATAAGTGAGAAAAATAGAGAGTTTTAAATAATTCTTTCAATCCCTGAAGTAAAAATTTATTGGTCAGCATTTTGGGTACTATTTTTTATGGAGAAGTAATGGTATAGTGTGTCTTTTTCTTTTACATGATACTATATGTTTCGTGTTGAAGTGCTAATAGTCATCCTGTGCCTTATTGCAGCCAGCATCGTCTAGTAGCTCAAGATCTGTTGCAGCATCATTTGTTCGACACCGTACATCAGTAAGAAATGGCTGTTCTTTACAGCCTGTATCCCCTGCTTGTTACAGTAGCTCAGAGGAAGTAAGCATATTTTTATCCAATTCAAGCTTGAGCAGTTCAATGCTATGTTTTCATTGTTCTAATAAATTTTTAATTACTTGGCATGGTATGAGTTTTTCACTTTATAGCTTTTAATATATTGCCATGGATGAGTTTCTAAATGATAAGGGTACTGACTTAATCCTTTTAAATTCTTCTATCGTAATTGGATTTTTCTTTGATGGGAACATTGTTTCTTGTTTTAGGTCAGTTGTATAGGAACAATATTTCTTGTGATTATCGCGTGAAACATTTTGCCTAAGAACAAAATTTGTAAAATCTAGTAGTAACGAAGCAGGAAACAATACTTCATATAATAGGAGACATTCTGGTTGTAGGTGTATGTCAATACTGTATTATGGACTAATCGAGGTCAATTCTGCATGATTGAAATTCTTTTCAAACTATCATTTTAAAGGAAAAAGTCAATAACAAAAACAGTAAGTTTTTGCGTTATCTGTTTTTGCTCTTTAGGTCATTATGTAGTTGTTTGTTCATGCATTCCTCATTTTTTCTATCTTGATTTTTGACCATTCTTCCAGCTTTTGTTTAACTTGAAAATTTATGGGATTCAGTGATGGATTTCTAGACAGATAATCTTCAACAACAGTCTCTGTTTAATTTGAAACGAGACTGATAAATCACTTTGTTGACGAATTCTTAGTTTAATTTTGAAGCATTAAGTTGATTTAGCTTGAACTTCATACCCTGATTTATAAGTCATGATGTGTACATTTACACATCTCTTGAAGAACAATGACTATTTATTTTTTATCCTTTGGAGATGGTAAAAGATGATACAAATGCTATTTGCTTAAAACAGGTGGCATCATATGCATGTGCAGGAACCCCCAAAAGCTCAGTAGACTTCAAAGGTAGGAATGAAGAGTCAAGCTACAACCTTAAAACGTCCACAGAATTACTTAAGGTACTCAACCGTATTTGGAGCCTTGAAGAACAGCAGGCATCAAACATGTCTGTGGTGAAAACTTTGAAAACTGAACTAGACTGCTCTCAGGCACGGATAAAGGAGTTAACACGAGATAAGCAGATGAATAGGCAGGAAATGCAGAACTTACTAAAGCAACTGACAGTGGACAAACTTATTAGGAAGAACAAAGAACATGGTAGAATTAAAGCTGCAGTTCAATCAGTGAAGGAAGAGCTAGAAGATGAGAGGAGGTTACGGAAGCATTCCGAAAACCTGCATCGGAAGCTGGCTAGGGAGCTTTCTGAAGTGAAGTCATCCTTCTCTGGTTGTTTGAGAAATCTTGAAAGAGAGAGAAAAGCCCGGATCCTTTTGGAGAATCTGTCTGACGAGTTTGCCAAAGGAATTCGAGATTATGAACAAGAGGTACATTCTCTTAGGAGGAGTTCTGAGAAGAGTCAGGTTCTGGTTAAAGGGAAGAATAACAGCCTTGATAGGCTAATACTTCATATTTCAGAAGCTTGGCTTGATGAGCGCATGCAGATGAAGTTGGCTCAATCTGACAGTGATCTCTTAGAGAGAAATTCAATTGTTGACAAGTTAGGTTTTGATATTGAAACATTCCTTCATGCCAGAAGATCAGTTGATTTGAAAAAATATGGTTACTCCACCCCAAAGGAGCTCATGGAAATTCACCCTTGTGAGCATTCATTGGATTCCTTCCCACTAAAAGAGGCTGGAAGTGCACCTCAAAATATGGGTCAGGAAGATTCCATTGACACCGACTTTTTTGAGCCAAAAAGGGCTAATGGTGAAGGACTCCACAAATTCAGTTCAAGCCAGCAAGCAAACATGGACAGGAACATGTCATATGATACTGAGAGGTTTTTTGTGCATAGGAAATCAAGTGAAATGGGAGAAGAAAACACGGCTCTACTAAATGAAGAGGCCAAACATGATCCACAAGAGATTGATAGACCCTGGATCCTGAGAATGAACTCAAGTCACAGGCCAGATATCCTGGTTGGGAACAGTTCCTTGTCTTCAGAGGGTGATAAGATTTATCCTGAGAGTATTTGCAAGGAAGACTACTGTGTCCACTCTGCAGTTACAGCTAATGGTACTAGTCCTGGAAAACTGTGGAAATCTAAGTTTTCTGTTTCAGATTTTGACAAGTCTGAATCTTCTTCTACCAAATTGCCAGTGGGAGTAAAGGAGAACACATTGATGGCAAAACTCCTCGAGGCAAGATTAGAGGCACAGAAATCTCGCTGTAGAGCCAGCAAAAGCAGTTCTTGATCAACTAGAGAAGTTAATAATGTGAAAATGGGAATATGAAACAGTTGAAATGGGTATTACAGTGGAACCTTTCATATGATTCTAGTAGCCATCTTGTACCTTGAATCTTTAGCTGTGTACATGGTTGGATGAAAATCAGTGCTGTATCCATTATCTGTAAAAGATAAAAGACATTTGATCTCACTATGCCTACCAAGTGCTGGGTAGTACTACTACTGATTCGGAATATGTTGAACTGAACTTATTTTCCAAAATTCTGCTACATAAGCCCATAATGATGATGACATTGAATAACAATCCCATGTGTAGAAAATCAGAGATCATAACTCTCATTTAGTCTGTTTTTTTCGCTATGTTTGGAGGATGAAAAGTCAGGAAAAGAAAAAGAAAAATTGCAAAGTGAAGTTATTTGAATTGAGTGAAAATAAGTAGAAATTGATGTAATTTTGTTATGACACACACACACACATATATATATATATATATATATATATATATATTAGTTATTTAATATAATAGTTAAAAAAAAACTATTCATAATTGATTATAGGTACTCTAATCTATTATGACTCCAGATAACACTTCAAAATACTTCAATTTTTGTCAACATAAATAGATTATGATGCATCTTCATCTAAAAGTTACATAACTATCAGCCTTTTCTCTTTTTTCTTCACCATTTTTGTGAAGAAAAAAATTCATCCACCCATCCTCATAAATCACTTTCCATTTGTGCAAATTAACTGATATAAACATATCTCATACACTAAAATTTTCTCTACAGTGGCTTAAAGTTTAATTGTAGAATTTCTTAACACCTCTTAACACTAAGATCTAATATAATGGGACCATTTAACGACAAAAGTCATGGTATAAAAAGTAGAATAAGGAAATAAGAGAGAATTCTAGACAGAGGAATGAACAGAAATTCTTATTAAAAAAACAGAGAGAATGAAAAGTTAAAAAAAAATAAGGAAAATATTTATAGAACTACAGAGAAAGCAAATATAACAACAAAATACTACAATTATTTACATACTAAAACTAATTAATATCTAGCCAATAAAAGAATAACAACAAACTCTAATGCACAACATATTTTGTAACACTCTCCCTCAAGGTGGAACCTACACATGCTACATTCAAAATTTGAAAAGGATTATAAGCTATAAAAGTTTTGTCAAGACATGGATAATTTGTTCTTTTGAGATGATATGCATAAGATGAACAAAGTCACACTTAACTTTGTCTAAAGCATACTTCCATTGATCGAGACAAATGTTTTGGTAGACCTTGCTACTTCTAAAACCAAGAAAAATTGAGTTGTCCAAGATTTTTTTATGCCAAACTCTTTATGAAGAATTTGTCATCCAAATCCTCACCAACCAGCACCACTAAATAACATATGTAAGAATAAGTGTGAAGCCTTTAATGGTTTTCTTTGAGAATAATGAATAGTCAACTTTGGATTTAGAATATTCTAATGAAATTGGAACCTCAATTAATTCAACATTCCATCGTCTGCTAAAATATCGAAGTGCATAAATCGACTTAGTGAGTTTGCAAACTAGTATTCTCATCTTTCAATTCAAGACCTGATAAAGTGGCCATGTAAGTAAACAATATTACCTGCAGGATGTTTTACCTTGAAAACTCACATGTATTTAATGAGCCTTTTTCTAGGAGAAAGAGAGGTTATAATCAAAGTCTACTTTTTTATCCAGAGGATGTAGTTCAACATTAATAGAATCTCCCAACAACCATGTTGAATATCTTCTCAAATTTTTTTAGTTCAGATACATAAGAACTAACAAAAATGTCAAGTTTGTGTGAGGAAAACAAGATATTATATGAAAGACATGAAAAAATGGGATATTAATAGTTGGATGGTTTGATGAGCAACATGTTATGACTACTGTATAACAATAATCCTTCAAAATAGGAAGAAACTCTTCTTTCTCTATGAGAAGGTCTCAACAATATAATGATTATTATCATCTTGTTGTGTTTGATTGTTATTAAGATCCACATTTGCATCAAAATTTGAAATTATTATTATTTAATTCTTCAATATGTGTAAAAGCAAGTTTATTATTTTGAAAAGTATTTACTCATTATTGTCCGTGGATCCACAAGCATAATCTACGACCTTTCAGCGTATTACTACTCAGTACGACCCTTCAAAAATATGATAACATGGTCACTTTCTCTGTAAACTTTTATGGTTGGTATCAATTTGCAAATGGGTTGGCACAAGTGCAACTCGGATTAACTTGAAAGTTTTCAGTTCTAACCATAATCCTTTCAGTCAAGGAAAATAGATAGTAACTGACAATTCTTTTTATCTTTAAGCCATAGATTGTTTCTTCTAGTTATGATATTCTAAATACATCTCCATGACAATACCTATCTCATAGGCTGTGATACGGCAAAAAAAAGCCGTCGGTGTTTCCGATACACCGCGGACACGGATACACGGTGTCGGATGCTTTTTATTGGGTCGAAAACGGTCCTCTTTCTGGATACGTCGGAGGAGACACGTTTCCCTCCTTGGACACGTTAGAAAAGCTAGAAAGAAAAATGCAGTTCAGTGTTTTAAAGATCTCTTCTCTTCCATACTAAATCAAATCTCAGATAAAATCTGATAAAATCTAAACAAAATCTCAAACAAAATATTAAAATCTCCAAAAAGTAAAAGTTAAACATTATGTTTTTCTTGATTTTTTTTCATATAACAAAATATATTACTACATTTTAATTTATATATAGCCGTGTCCCGTGTCCTATAATTTTCAGTTTAACCGTATCTTCGTATCCGTGTCCGTGTCGTATCCGTGTCTGGGCTTTCTTAGCTCATAGGTCATCCCATAAATGTTTTGGTGTTTTAGTCCAAAGAACATTATATTGTTGTATTTTTTTGCATGCATGTGGCAATGCATTACCAACATTTGGTTTTGGCAAATAACCATCTATAAACTCTAATTTATTCTTTAATGTTAGGGCCATTGTCCTAACTCAAATAACTAAATTCTTGGTAAAACAAAAAGAATATTAACCACTTAAAATTTGATCTCAACAACCAAATCTTCTATCTTCCAAGGAGACTATGATATGTCTTCCCTCTTATCTAGCAGGAAGTTCGATATATGAAGCAAAGGAAGTACTATTTGGAGCTTCAAGTTGCAAACAACAATCGGTCAATGCGGAAGATGTTCTGTAGAAGAGGGAAGTTGAGATGAATTATGTAGGAATTATACAAATGTGCAAAGTTGTTTGGTTTCAGAGGTTCACTCTCAATCTGGACCAAAATTAGCACTTGTCAAAGCCTCACCATATGAATGTTATTTCCTCACATTAATGCTATCACCAATCTTTTGAATTATAAGGTTCAATTGAGAATAAAAAGGTTCTGTATTTTATGTCAAATATAAACTAATTCATAGTTATCTGTCATCAAAACAACATAGCAAGTTTTAAGCAGAATGAAAACAACACAGTTTTTAAACATGATGAAACCGAAAAAGTTCAGATTCATAAAAAAGAAGAAGAACAGTGAAGCTTACAGTACCAAGAAAAGAACAGCAAAAGGTATGAAGTTCAGAACCTAGTATAAGGAGATGAATAGAGGTGTGGTGTTAAAAGTTCATGCACAAAAGAAGCCTTCCTTTCAGGAGCTTGAATGGTGAAATAGTAGACCATTGTATAGTAATCATCGGTAATCATAGTTGCAGCACAAACCTTTTGTATTTCAGTTAAATCCTTCATTTTCTTCATTTCTTTAAACACAACCATCATCTTCTCCATTTTTTCCTTTTTCTGCTTCAAATTATCATCTCTTGTGTTCTCATACATTTTTTCATACCCTTTGATAGACTCTACAAATTTCTCAATCACAACGTCAATGTCTACGGATCTCTTCCTCTTTCTGTTCAAAGTAGGTATAAAACTTTTGCCAATTGAAGAAGTATCACTTCTAATATGAGGGAAATAATGGTTTGTGACCTTATTATCAATCCATGGAGTTTGTTCTCGCCTCTTTGAATCCATTTCTTTCCAAATTCTTGTGTTTTCTGCACATAATAAATAGAAAAAAGAAAGAGCTATCATTTCAAAATTAAATTACCACACTGCATGTTTATTTATCCATTCATTGTTTTACTTTTATAATGTTTAAGATTATCATCTATACGTGTAAATTGACATAAACAACATGATGCAATAAAATTACATTAGCCTATAAAAAACATGATATAAACATTTAGAGGTAGTTTAGATTGAAAAAAAAAACAAATACCACCTAGTTTTCATTTGCATAGGAAATAGCAAAAATATAAAATGAAAATAAAAAATATTTTTTCATTGATTCTTATACAAACTTTTGAAAACTGTAAATAAAAACAAAGAGACATTTTTATAACTAAATTAAAAATAAATAAAAAATCTAGATCAAACTAGCTCAATATTCCAAAATACATAACTATAAAATTATGATCATGTACAATTTCTTGTAATGTGAAACTGGTTCTTTATTTACAAAATCGAAAAAATAATTGGCACATACAACAAAAAAATCGCCCAAGGATTGGACTAAACATAAACTAAACAGACATAAATTAAAAGTAACATCATAAATACACACAATATATTATGTATAAAATACCACCCCTGTATACGTCAAAATAAAGATGTATATTCTAACTAAATTTTTCATAATGACATACCCCATTATTTAACACAATACTACCCAATGTTTTTGCAATTATCCACACAAGATTTTTTCTGTTATTTTTTTTTTTTTGCAATGATTTTAAGAATGTTAATACTTGTTCGATGATCGCATTTTATGTTTATGAAAAATCATGAAAGAATGTTAGGATAAAGTTTATTGATTTAATTTGACTAATTAATTTATATTTTTATTACTATAATGTAGGTGCGATCATAATTATTGCTTTTGAGATCCCGAAACCTAGATGTTAATAGCATAAATTTTACAGGATCAAAATTTAAAATCTTGATACTTGCAATTAATAATATATTTTGTAGCCATCATACGACATATATTCCCATAAGGTTATTTAATATGCATTTTCTTTTGTAATTGGGTCATATCACACTTTTTTCAAATCAAAGAATAAGACGATTTGAACAAGAATTATAGAAAAATTAAAGAAGAAAAGAGTACCTATGAATCAGCGCAATATCATCGTTGTTGAAGGAGAAAAGAGGAAAAACATAGACGAAGAGACGGTTTAGGACGCAGAAGACCAAACTCAGGAATTGTAAAGCAAATCTAGCTAGGGTTTGTAGAATTAAAAACAAAGATAATTTTGTAATTTTATAATTATTTTTATTTTTATTTTACATAAAACTACTTTCATTCCTATGCGAGCGAGACGATTAGGGGGTGGTAAAGTGGGGCGGCCGTTGCCCGGCCCGCTGAAAAAAAACACGGGACGAGTTGTTTATTTCAATCCGCTGGCCCGCTTAGGCCCGTCCTGCATAACCCGCAGCCCGCACGGGCCAAGTGCAGAGCGGGGCGGGTTGGTCCGCATAACCCGCATAACTTTAAAATGTATAATTTTTTTTCTACACCCCATATTTTCTTCATGTAACCTCATATTTTACATTCTGAAGTTTTTAATAACATCTTATTACGCATGTTTCATGAAAATAATATTATGAGCCATTTACCTAATGCATTTAAATAAAAAAATTCAAAAATTTGTATGTAAAAAATTATTTTTTTAATAAATATTTCTGGTCGCAAGCTCGCTAACTAACCCTTATGTGGGACGAGTTAAAAAAATCAGCCGACAAATTTTATACCGGACGAACCAAGTGTGGGACAGGTCTATGCGGGACGGCCCGCATTGCGAGACGGCCCGCATTGCGAGACGATTGATTTTTTAACGAAACATTTTTATGATGAATCTTTATATTCAAAAACATATTTTTATGAGAGTTCAATTTATATATACAGTTAATGTAAAAATCAGTTATTGCTCAAATAATTTTTTCAATAGTTAATATAAAAACCAAAAATTTAATCGTAAATGAAAATTTATAATTTGATGAAAATGTATTGACTTTTTACACTATTTTTCAGTGCATATATTGTTGTTAGTTTCTTTTTCTTGAACAAATAGTTTTGTTTCTATCATCTTGTTAACAATACTAAACAAGTACTTGGTACCCACTGCGATGATATGTAGAAATATTTTTTAAATGCTTTAAATTCTCGGTATTATTTATTATATCAATTATAAATTATTATTATTTTATTTATTTATTTTTATCATAATTTTTACTTTTTTAGATTATTGTATTATTACTTTAATAAAAAAATACTTTTTTTCTTAACAAAATAGTATTAGTAACTTTTTTTTTCTATTTTAATAATATTACACTACATTAAAATTATTAAATAAAAATAATTTTTTAGAAACTAACTTAGAAATTAATTTAAATATTAATAATATTTTCCGTTTATAAAATAATATCATTTATTAAATATAATAATAATTATGTTTTATTTATAAAATTATTTTTTATTCAATGATTTATTGTAATCACATCTCTTTATTAAATTAAATTCTAAAAACTTAGTATTTAAAACATTATCTGATTCACTTAAAAAATATAAATGAAACATTTAATATTAATTAGATTATTAATCTTTAAATAGTAACTTTTTAATAGTGTTATTTAAATATTTTTATATAAATTGCACGTAAGCACTTGACACTAAAAACATTTCACCCCCAAGTTAATCGTTACCTAATATAAAGTAAAATACTAGTTTATGAATAATCAAACATTATATAAAGTAGAATATTAATTTATGAATAATCGTTCAAAACTTATTTTAAACTATATTTTAAAATTTGGGAATTGAGAATTTTTTTTTGATTATGTAAACATTATAATGATTATATATGATTAAAATGAATAACTAAATAGAAAGATCTTACTCATAGAAAATATAAAAAAAAACTTTACAATAAGTGAAATAGATCCATTCACACAACAGAAAAATAATGGTAATAACATGCATTAATATCATAGCATTTTATTACCGCTATGAATGCAAACCAAGATTAATAATGTGATTGAAATTTTGGGATTGAATAGTTCATATTTGTTGTAGTTATGGGAGCTACTCATTAGATAATGTTATTTTGTTTGCCTTCTTATCTTTATTTAATTTTTCATTTCTTTTGTTTAAACTCCCAATGTAGTTGTTTATGCTTTCTTTGTTGTTTTTTTCCTACATGGATTAGTTCAATCCCCATGTTTTTGTGTTTTCTTATTTTTTGATTTTATGTTATTTTTTATGTGATGGGACGTGTTACCTAGCATGAGTTTTATAAAAAAAAATAAAAGTTACCAAACACAATAATATTATACATCAATCAATTTTAAACACATCTCATTCCACTATTTAATATTTTGTAATTTTTGAATGTTTATCTCTTATCTTAGACTAAATTTTGTATATACATGTTGAAGCACTGTACTTATTTATTTATTCTTGTCGAGTAAAAACTTTAATGATAGATATTTAAGTATCAAATGAATATGTGATAGGGACTTCAATTGATGTTAGACATGTCTTAAGCATATCTTACAAAGACTAACACAATACATTTTAAGCATTAATGTATTTAATTCCACATTCATTCCATGTTCCATATGTGTAATGAACTCTTCATTATTTTCTAATTAACTTTGGATCTTAATTTATGCAACCTAGACATTTGTTCCAATCAAGAAAAAAAAATATATCGACTTAGAGCATTAAGTTTACTAGAAATGTAGAAATTTCTAGCTAATTTGTTATTTATCTATTCTTATCATACTTTTTCCATTATATGCTAAAATCCTCTCCTTGTTTCACCTTGTATCTAGTATAGTTTTTGACATTTTTCAGTACTAAACACCATTCCTTTGTTTAAGGTTGATTTTATGGGATCTTCACTCCTCCACTGATACAATATTAATGTCTTTGATTTACACTGATACGATATTAATGTCCTTAATTACATAGATCAGTATCCGATCTGATCATGATAATATCGGGTTCGATCCATGACACCACAACCCCTTGTCCTCAAACATAAGCCAATGAGACTAAACTTAAATCCACATTAAATCTAATGTTTATATTCAAAAACTGATATGCTCCTATCATAATTGGGTTAAACCGATGACACCACAACATTAAATAAAACTAGAATATTTATGTTAAACATAGTGCTTAATACATTCAATACACTTATGTAACCCCACACTAACAAAATCTAAAATCTAAATCCGCCAAGCAAATTTCAATTTATTGAAGAAATTATACAAAATCAACAATTTTAAATTCTCTACATCCAACTTCAAAACTAAAAGACAACTCATCGTTCCATTCCATGATTTTGATGCATATGCACATTATTACAACCACTTGTTGCACACATTTCATATTCATGCATTTTGAAATCAAATTGTTCCTTCACGACTCAATATCAAGTATAATCAAGTTTAATAAGATTCATCAATTTCCAATCAGATACAAACTTACTTCAATTTAATAAAAGTAAAATATAATTCTCCTACTAAGTTTTAAAGCTCGGTATAAAAATGACTCTTCCAACAGACACAATTACCTATTAAATCCAAAAACAACTAAAGAGCACTTAAATGACAATAACTTAGAAATAATCCATTTTAGTTTCAATTTAAACTTAAACATTTTCCAATAACTTAGCAATAATCCTTTTCAGTTTCAGTTTCAATTTAAACTTAAACAATCAATCTCAATTTAGCAACCCATTTAACTATGGCTTACTCGTCACACACACTAAATTTGTAGAAAGAAAACACTAAAATACATTTTTTTTTTCGGATAGGAAAGACTTAAGTGTTAATTGTTTTGGAAAATATGGATTATGATTAGGGTTCATAATTGACTAAATCAATTCAAATTTAATTTGATAATTGCTTATTCAAATTTGATTCATGGATCTAATAAATTAAATTTGATAAACAAATAAGTTACATTAAACTATATATAATTCAAGTTATTCGATTCATTAAAAGCAATTAAACTCAAAGTGCATTCATTTTGAGCCTCAACTAGGACCAAATAAACTAAGGTAACCCGAATATCCCATTCCTTAGTGAAAGTACATGTCATTGAGATTTCTAATCATAACAAGACATTTCTCTGTGTGGAATAAATTATAATTTTGGAAATACCATTACTAAGAATATTATTCTCATCTAATATATTTAGTAAATACTTACTACTATTTAGAATGTATAAGTTTATTTAATTTAAATACATCTTTAATATATGTAAAATTACCGAGTTTTGATTTTGGTATTGGTAATTTTTTAATTTCTAGTCTCTCAAAAATTGATTATCTCACTACTTCTATTATCACACTAATTAATTGTTTACTTGTTGAACAAAAGGTTAAGTGACAATTTTAAATAAAGCATACTAGTATCATTATGATAACACGAATTTTTTTAAAATATATAAAATAAAAATTGTTTATCTATCTTAAAATAAATATTGAAGTAAAAATAATGATTTGAAATTATGAAGGAAACAATATTAAAGAAAATATTTTATAGGGACTAAAATCAAAATCCATATATTTTCATAAGAATTACATACAATTATTTAAAATTTTATAGGAATGAAAAAATAAAAAAATAAGGATTAAATTTGCTAATTTTACAAGGTTAAAAGTTATGTAAGCATATAATTTCCATCCCTATAAAAGTACAATATTCTCAATCCTAGTATAAAAGGCATAAAACAATTTAAATATTATAGATCTCTAAAAATATATATACATAGTACAGATTCCTGAAAACAAATAATGCCAAAAAAATATACAGTATTGAACTTATTTTAAAAATATTTGCTGATAAAAAAAACTTATTTTAAAAAATAATGTGCAAGATTCGAAAAAACATAGTAACAACATGGCATTGGATGTGGATTCACATTGGCAACAAGGAAATAAAGTTTATGCTTTCTAAAATTATTTTCTATTGCTTATCCATTCAAGGCAATACACATGGTGAGGTAGCCTTACATTAACCATCTCATTAATTTACAATAGATGTGAAAAAACTATTATAAGAGAAACTATTTCAAAATAAAAATAAAAATAAAAATGACCAAAAGGAAGGTATATTAAAGAAAGTAAAACAATATTTCAATAACTTTTTGTTAAAGGGTAATATTTAAAATTATAATTATTTTTTTAATGCAATTTGCTGAAAACAAAAATTTAATTATTGTTCATGTAATGAAAGAAAAGACTAATGACGCGTTAACTTGTTTGATGTATTTGGAAGAAGAAATATGTAAAAATAGAGTGATAAAATGAAAAAATATATAATTTGTTTGGACGAAGCAATAGAAGGAAAATGATGATGTGAATTAACTTAAAAATATATCTCCACTAGTGAAATGAAAAAAAAGGAAAAATAGAGTGTAACAATTCCTTTAATAAACAATAAATAAAAATTAGTTGAACAATCTTGCTAAAAATAGTCTTAAAACGAATTTGATTTTTAAAAACTTTAGTGTGCAAGTAACTTATTTTCCAGGTTAAATTTGATTGGGAGATATTTATTTCACTGTATATATTAAAATTCGAAATTATTAATCCACAATTTATTTTATAAGAAGACCATTTACATATTTTTAATTGCAGAAAAATCAATCTCTCTGTGAGTGAGTGTAAAAAGAAAAACTGGAAACAGCATAGTAGAAGTGTATAACAGAATTCTTCTAAATATGTAAACATAATTAATGCCAAATCTGCCAATCATTAATCATATGTTTGTATTCCCACACAAGAAAGCATCACCAGACTAATGCATCATCATACACTATGAACTGTAGATCCTAATCAGACGATTGAAATTGAAAAAAAAAAAATCACCAATCAGCTGGAATAATCTTTAAATTAAATTTAATGCAATGCTCACCAATCCTTGAACATCAAGATCTTGTTTAGAGATTCTCTAATCAAATATTTAATCTTCAAATTCAATGGTCCAGATTAAACATAAAACCTAGGTCTTGGCCTATATAAACCCAATGTTGATGTCTCCAAGCATCACAGTCTTCCCCTCAAGTTCTTTCTTAGTTTAAACATTCTAGGATTTGGAGTTGGAGCTCTCAGCACTCCAGTTCTGAAGGAGGTGATGGTAAACCCTAGCTGCTAATTCATGGTTACCTTTGGCTTCACACAAGGAAGCATATGTGAAAGTCATGGGTCTGCATGAATTTGGAGATGGGGTTACCCTGATCTTTCTGTATTGGAGTGAAGGGAGCTCCGAATTCTTTCATCATTGATCTTCTGTTATTACCTGTTATTTACCTGATACATGCCATCATTTTCCTTTGAGTTTTGATGACACCATTTGTAAGTTTGGTTTGGTTTATCTTTTTTATATCTTTCTTTTATGACTGTATATTTTCATCTACTATGAAGTGGCAGGTTAAGAAGATTGAAGGTTTATCAGAGGCGAGGAAAGTTGCTTCCAGTTGTTTTTGCAGTGAATCTGTGACTCGTCTCAACGACACCACTCAACCTAGCCAGGTCCAAAACGAAGTAAAGAAATGAAAAGCACGAGCCATCGACTGAAAAGAGAAATAAAAATAAACCAGAAAGAGACAAAAATCTGCGCAGAAGTTCTTTGAGGTTAACATGATATTCAATGTTTTTTAGAGGAAAGATGTCGAAATATTCTTGCCTTTAATATATTTGTAGTCAAACTTTTGAATGAATGGAATATTCGTTCAACAATTTTTTATTTTTTTTTCGATTGATAATGATATTTAGGATTGATTTAAAGTTCTGCTCAGAATCAATAATCAGAATATTCTTGGTATACACGTGATTTGATGTTCGTTTGCACTAATATATATATATATATATATATATATATATATATATATATATATATATATATATATATATATATATATATATATATATGTATATATATATATTTTTTTTTCTCTATATATATAATATATATAAATTTTTTTT